>Ga0190273_10000010_pt1 | contig 174522 bp, 184 predicted proteins | sample Popmic504IS_FD_134513 | JGI IMG/M metagenome (GOLD analysis project Ga0190273, IMG submission 134513) | Populus adjacent soil microbial communities from riparian zone of Shoshone River, Wyoming, USA - 504 IS | ecosystem: Environmental > Terrestrial > Soil > Riparian zone > Trees stand...
CCGGCGGCGCCGACTGCATCGTCATCCCTGAGCAGACGACCACGGTCGAGGACGTCTGCAGGGACGTCACCCGCCGCCACGACCGCGGCAAGGACTTCTCGATCATCGTCGTCGCCGAGGGCGCCAAGCTCGCCTTCGCCAGCGGTGAGGAGAGGCTGATCCAGCCGATCAAGGACTCAGACGAATACGGGTACCCGCGCCTGGGCGGGATCGGGGCGGCGCTGGCAACCGAGCTGGAGCGCCTCACCGGCTACGAGACCCGCGTCACCGTCCTCGGCCACGTCCAGCGCGGCGGCACTCCGACCTCAACCGACCGCATCCTCGCCACCCTCTACGGCGCCCAGGCCTACGAGATGGCCAAAGCCGGCGAATTCGGCCGCATGGCGGCGCTCCACGGCACCGAGATGACCTCGGTGCCCCTTGCCGAGGCGGTCAAGGTCAAGCAGGTCGACCTGCGGATGCTGGAGATAGCCAAGCGCTTCTTCACGTGAGAGGCTGGCGTCATGAACGACGCACCTGATTTCAAAGCAGCCACCCGGAACCAGCAGGCGATGTGGGCGAAAGGCGACTTCTCCGAAGTCGCCCATCTCGTCGTCCCCGCCTCCGAGACCCTCGCCGCGGCCCTCGAGCTCGTCCCCGACGAGCGGGTCCTCGACGTCGCCTGCGGCAGCGGCAACGGCGCCATCGCCGCGGCACGGCGCACCTGGAGCGGCACGACCGGGGCCGACTTCGTGCCGGCGCTCCTGGAGCGGGGACGCGAACGGGCGGCCGCGGAACGGCTCGACGTGGAGTTCGTCGAGGCCGACGCGCAGGACCTCCCTTTCGACGACGACAGCTTCGACGTGACGATGTCGATCTTCGGCGTGATGTTCGCCCCCGACCATCAGCAGGCAGCCGACGAGCTCCTGCGGGTGACCAAGTCCGGTGGGCGGATCGGAGTCGCCAGCTGGTGCCCGGACGGCGGCCTGCAGGACTTCTTCGCGGCCATCGTCAAGCACACCGGGGGGCCGCCACCCGGCGCCGTCCCGCCCGTTCTCTGGGGAGACGAGTCCCACGTACGGGAGCTTTTCGGCGACTCCGTCTCCGACCTGAAGGCGGAACGCCTGAAGCCGCGGCAGGCCTTCCGCTCGGCCGAGCACTACATCGACTTCTTCCGCAGCTACTTCGGGCCGATCAAAACCGCCTTCGAGGCGGTCGGGCCGGAGGGCGAGGCGGAGCTGACCGCCGACCTCGAACGGGTCCTCGAGAACCTCAGCGTCGGCGGCGACCGCGCGCTCGTGGTCGAGCCCGAATACCTGCAGGTAGTGGCGACGCGCGCTTAGCGCGCTAGGCGCGGCTCTGCGTCTGCTGCGCGATCCGCGCGATCGCGCCGATCAAGAGGACGCCGAAGAAGACCATGCCGGCGACGCCGCCACCTTGGCCGAAGACGGCGTAGCCGATCACCATGGCGGCGATCGCGAGAAAGAGGGTTACGACCATGCTCATATCGCGCGGCATCCTATTCGATCGCCCCGGAGGAAAGGCGCGCCGAGCTAGCGGGAGAGGGCGACGCGGGTCTCGCTGAGGAAGGAAGCCACGGCATCGGCAGCGGCCTGCGGCGATCCCCCCTCGCCGGCGGCGCGGACCAGGCGGCTGCCGATGATCACGCCGTCGGCGATCCGGCCCACCTGGGCGGCCTGATCGGGGTTGCCGATCCCGAAGCCGACGGCAACCGGGGTCTGCGCATCCGCCTTCGTCGCCTCGACCAGCTCCGCCAGCGCCGGCGGCACCTCGGCCCGCTCGCCGGTGGTGCCGACGGTGGAGACGACGTAGACGAAGCCGCGCGCCGCCGCGCAGATCTGCTGCCGCCGCTCCCCCGGCGTCGTCGGCGCCAGCAGGGGCACCAGCGCCAGGCCCTCCGCGGTGAAGGCCTCGCGGACCTCGCCTGCCTCGTCGAGCGGCAGGTCGGGGACGATCACGCCGGCCGCGCCGGCTGCCCGAGCCATCTGTGCGAACTGGGCGGCACCGCCCTGGGCGAGGACCATGTTGGCGTAGGCCATGAAGACCACGGGAACGCGCTCGCCGATCGCCCGGCATACCTCCAGCGCCGTCGCCAGCGTCGCCCCCGCTTCCAGCGCCTTGGTCGCCGCGGCGTGGATCGCCGGGCCGTCGGCAAGCGGGTCGGAGAAGGGCACCCCGAGCTCGATCAGGTCGGCACCGGCATCGACGTAGGCCTCGGCGACGGCCAGGCCGGTCTCGCGGTCGGGGAAGCCGGCCATCATGTACGGCATCAGGGCGGCGCGCCCCTCATCCGCGGCCGCTTTGAAGGCCGCTTCGATCCGCTCTTCACCGCTCACGGCAGGATTTCGCTCGGGGGCTTAAGGCGGGCAGTCGCCTCGGCCATGTCCTTGTCGCCGCGGCCCGAAAGGCAGAGAACGTCAAAGCCGCTCTCGGCCGGGTTCTGCAGCAGCCAGGCAATCGCGTGGGAGGACTCCAGGGCGGGGATGATGCCCTCGAGGCGGGAGAGCTCCTGAAAGGCGGCCAGCGCCTGCTCGTCGGTGACGCCGACGTAGGTGGCACGGCCGCTGTCGCGGAGGTGGGCGTGCTCGGGGCCGACGCCGGGGTAGTCGAGACCAGCTGAGATCGAGTGCGCCTCGAGGATCTGGCCCTCCTCGTCGGCGATGATCGAGGAGAGCGAGCCGTGCAGGACCCCGGTCGTCCCCGCCTGCAAGGAGGCGCCGTGCCGCTGGGTGTCAAGCCCCTCGCCGGCGGCCTCGACGCCGACCAGCGCCACCTCGCCGTCCTCGACGAAGGGGGTGAAGATCCCGATCGAGTTGGAGCCGCCACCGACGCAGGCGATCACCCGCGCGGGGAGCGATCCCTCCGCCGCCAACGCCTGCTCGCGCGCCTCCTCGCCGATCACCCGCTGCAGGTCGCGGACCAGCGCTGGGTAGGGCGCCGGCCCCACTGCCGAGCCGATCACGTAGTGGGTGGTGGCGACGTTGGCGACCCAGTCGCGGATCGCGGCGCTTACCGCCTCCTTGAGAGTGCGCGCCCCCGCCTCGACCGGTGCCACCTCGGCCCCCAGCAGCCGCATCCGCTCGACGTTGGGCGCCTGGCGGCGAATGTCCTCGGTCCCCATGTAGACGACGCATTCGAGCCCGAGGAGGGCGCAGGCAGTGGCGGTGGCGACGCCATGCTGGCCGGCACCGGTCTCAGCGATCACCCGCGGCTTGCCCATCCGCGCCGCCAGCAGCGTCTGCCCGAGGGCGTTGTTGATCTTGTGGGAGCCGGTGTGGGCGAGGTCCTCGCGCTTCAGGTAGACACGCGAGCCGACCCGCTCAGAGAGCCTTTCCGCCAGATACAGCGGGGTCGGGCGGCCGATGAAGTCGTGGCGCAGCTGGTCGAGGCGGGCCATAAACCCGGCGTCCTCGCGCGCCTCGGCCCAGGCAGCGGTCAGCTCGTCGAGCGCTGGGATCAAGGTCTCCGGCACGTAGCGCCCCCCGTAGGGGCCAAACCTCTCCTCGATCGCGCTCATGCGCTGGCGCCGACCGAGTTCGCGGCCTCGAAGAAGGCCGCCATCGCCGCGTGATCCTTGATGCCTGGTTCAAGCTCGACGCCGCTGGCGACGTCGACCGCGTAAGGGCGGACGATCGAGACAGCGGTAGCGACGTTCTCCGGCCGCAGGCCGCCGGCGAGGATCGCCGGCACTTCCGAGCGGTGCCCGCGCAGAAGCTCCCAGTCGAAGCTCTCCCCAGTCCCGCCCCACATGCCCTTGGTCCGGCGGTCGAAGAGGTGGAAGTCGGTCCGGAATGCCTCGGCGGCATGGATGTCGGCAGCTGAGGCCACATGAACCGCCTTGGCCACCTTCACCCCGGTCCGCCGGGCCACCTCAGAGCAGAAGGACGCCCCCTCGTTTCCGTTCAACTGCACCATCGTCAACCCCTCGTTCTCCACCGCCCGAGCAACTTCCTCCAACGTCGGGTTCACAAACACCCCCACCACCTCGACCTTGCGCCGAAAAGCGGCCGCAATCTGAGCAGCAGCCGCCGGGTCCACATCCCTCGGACTCCCATGAAAATGAATCAACCCGACAGCCCAAGCCCCAAGCCTCACAGCCTCCGCCGCGTCATCGAGAGTCGTAATGCCACAGAACTTCACCCGCATCTTTCCCAGCGTACGGGAAGACGGCCCTGACCCCCTCCGAACGGCTTGTACTTCTCGGTCGCGCGCCCCTCGGACGGCCGCCCCCGCCCCACCCGAGCAAGTTGAGTGAGGAGGGGGTCAGGGCCGTCCAACCAGCGAGAACTCAAACTATTCGGGACTGTCGGGAGCAGTCCCCAAGGTGACGTCGGCGGTCTTCTCCTGACCGTCGCGGAGGATCTTCAACTCAAACTCGTCCCCAGGCTTGGACCCCTGGATCAGTTCGACCAGCTCCTCCATGCTTTTGACCTTCTTGCCGTCGACTTCGGTGATGATGTCGCCGCCGAGACGGACTTCTTCGCCGTCGATCGTCGCCGAGGTGCCGCCGGCTTCGAGGCCTGCCTTGTCAGCCGGGCCGTCCTCGACAACCGTCTGAACGATCACCCCTTCGTCGACCGGCAGGTTGAGCGCCTTCGCCAGTTCAGGCGTGACGGTGCCGCCGGTGATCCCGATGAAGGCGTGCTCGACTTCGCCGGTCTTCTTCAGCTGCTCGAGGTTGGCGCGGACGGTGTCGATCGGGATCGCGAAGCCGATGCCGACGTTGCCGTTGCCGCCGCCACCGGTGGCGATCTGGGCGTTGATCCCGATCACCTCGCCGGCCGAGTTGATCAGCGGACCGCCGGAGTTGCCGGGGTTGATCGCGGCGTCGGTCTGGATCACGTGGGAGATCGAAAACCCGTTCGGCGCCTGGATGTTCCGCTGCACGGCGGAGACGATGCCGCTGGTGACGGTGCGGTCGAGCCCAAAGGGATTGCCGATCGCGACCACCGGGTCGCCGACTTCCATCTCCGCGGAGCGCCCGAGAGCGAGCGGGTGGAAGGCGCTCTCCGGCGCGTCGACCTTGAGCAGGGCGATGTCGGTCCCGGGGTCGGTACCGACGACCTCGGCGTCGTAGCTCGTTTCGGAGTCGCCGAGTTTGACCGAGACCTTGCTAGCGCCTTCGATCACGTGGTTGTTGGTGAGGACGTGGCCCTCGCGGTCGATCACGAAGCCGGAGCCGGTGGCCGACCCGCCGCCTTCCGGTGCCGGTTCACCGAAGGGGTTGAAGCCTTCGAAGCCTTCCGGCGCCTGGGCTTCGATCTGGGATTCGATGAAGGCGACGCCGTCGCCGTCGGCCTTGTAGATCTGGTTGACGACGTTGGCGCTGCCGCTTTCGTCCTTGGCGTCGATGGGTGCGGTCAAGGGGGCGGAGACAGTGGTCGTCGTGTCGCCGCCCGACTGCACCACGCCTGCGGCGATGGCGACAAAGCCAAGGACGGCGACCACGAGACCCCCAAGGAGAGCTGAGAAGAAGGGGTTGCGGAACTTCGATTCGGACTTGGACATGGACTGAGGATGGGGCATCGCGTTGACCGCTGCCTAAATGCTCCTCAAATTTTTTCTAAAGGAGCTGCTCGCGGGTGGCTTCGTCGCCCCCGGTCAGCTCGCGGACCTTCGCCTCAGGGTCCTCGACAGCCATCAACGCCCCGCCGATCAGCACCGCGTCCACCCCCACCCGATCGAGCTCTTCGAGCTCGGCGCGGCCGGAGATCCCGCTCTCGGCGACGACGGTCTTGCCCGCCGGCACGTTCGGCATCAGCTCGAAGGTGGTGCCGATGTCGACGCTCATGTCGTCGAGGTTGCGGTTGTTGATCCCGATCACCTCGGCGCCGGCCTCCAGCGCGCGGTCGAGCTCCTCCTCGTCGTGAACCTCGACCAGGCAGTCGAGGTCGATCGAACGTGCCTCGCGGTAGAGGGAGACGAGAGCGTCGTCGCTGAGGGCGGCGACGATCAGCAGCACGGCGTCGGCTCCGTTCACCGCCGCCTCGTAGAGCTGGTACGGGTCGACGATGAAGTCCTTGCGGATGATCGGCAGCCCGCAGGCGGCGCGGGCCGCGCGCAGGTCGGCGAGCGAGCCGCCGAAGTGCGGCTCGTCAGTGAGGACCGACAGCGCGGCGGCGCCCCCGCGCTCGTAAGCGGCGACCTGCGCGGCGACGTCGATCCCGTCGGCGGCGAGCGAGCCGGCGCTGGGCGAGCGCCGCTTGAACTCGGCGATCACCGAGAGGCCGGGGCGCGTCAGCGCCTCGTTGAACGGCCTGTCCTCCCGGCGGGCGGCAAGCCGGGCTTCCAGGTCGGCCTGGGGAAGCTCGGCACGCCGCGCCTCCACTCCCTCCCAGGCCCCCGCGATCAGCTGATCCATCATTCCCACGATGAAGGGCTAGAGCCTAGACAGTGGGGGCCGCAGTTGCCGCGATCAAGCGCTCGAGCACGTCTGCTGCCGCCCCTGAATCGATCGCCTCGGTGGCTTTGCCGACGGCTTCCGTGAGGTCGGAGGCAAGTCCGCCGACGTAGATCGCGGCCGCCGCGTTCAGCACGACCAGATCCCGGTGCGGCCCGGGATCTCCCGCCAGGACCGCGCGGCTGACGGCGGCGTTCTCCTCCGGCGTTCCCCCGGCGACGCTCCCGAGCTCCGCCGGCGCCAGGCCGAACTGGCCCGGCTCGGCAAACCACTCTGCGGTGCGACCGTCGGCAACCTCGATCACCCGGGTCCGCGCGCCCAGCGAGAGCTCGTCGAGGCCGTCCTCCGCGGCGACAACAAGCGCCCGCTCGCTGCCGAGGCCGACCAGCGCCTCGGCGATCGTCTCCTGGTAGTGGCGGTCGGCAACCCCGAGCAATTGTCGATTTGCTCCGGCCGGGTTGGTGAGCGGGCCGAGGAAGTTGAAGATCGTCCGCACCCCGAGCGCTTTGCGGGCGGGAATGACGTGCTTCATCGCCGCATGGTGCTTGGGCGCGAACATGAACCCGAAACCGACCTCGTCGATGCAGCGGCCGACCTGCTCCGGCTCGATTTCGACGTTGACGCCCAATGCCTCGAGCAGGTCAGCCGAGCCGCTCTTGCTGGAGTTGGACCGGTTGCCGTGCTTGGCGATCGCGCAGCCGGCGCCGGCGGCGACGAACGCGGCCGTAGTCGAGATGTTGAAGGTCGAGGGACCGCCACCGGTGCCGCAGGTGTCGACCAGGTCGTGCCGGCGGGTCTGAACTGGCGCCGCCAGGCCCCGCATCGTCCGCGCCAGACCGACCAGCTCCGGCACCGTCTCGCCCTTTGCCCGCAGGGCAATCAGGAAGGCGCCCGTCTGCACCGGGTCGGTCCGGCCCTCCATGATCTCGCTGAGGACGGCCGAGGCATGGTCGGCGGTTAGGTGATCGCCGGCGCAGACCGCGTCGATCGCGCGGCTGACCACGTCGTTAGGCATCGGTCTTACCCTCGCCGATGAAGTTGGCCAGGAGGTGCTTGCCCTGCGGGGTGAGTACCGACTCCGGGTGGAACTGGACGCCCTCGATCGGCAGCTCGCGGTGCCGTGCCCCCATCACCACGTCGCCGAGCGTGGCGCTCAGCTCCAGCTCCTCCGGCAGGTCCGGATCGGCGATCAGCGAGTGGTAGCGACCGGCGACCATCGGGCTCGGTAGGCCGGCGTAGATCGACTTGCCGTCGTGCTCGACTTCGCCCTCCTTGCCGTGGATCGGCTCCCCCTGGACGACCTTGCCGCCGAAGACCTCAACCATCGCCTGGTGGCCGAGGCAGACGCCGAGCACCGGGGTCCCGGCTTCGCCGAAGGCGCGAATCGCTTCGCCGGAGATCCCGGCCTCAGCCGGGGTGCACGGCCCGGGCGAGACGACGAGCCGGTCGGGTCTGCGCTCCAGCAGCTCGGCGACCGTCGCCTTGTCGTTGCGGACCACTTCGACCTCGGCGCCCAGCTCGCCCAGGTACTGGACGAGGTTGTAGGTGAAGGAGTCGTAGTTGTCGATCACGAGCACGCGCATGCGTCTCTCCTAGGCCCAATCGGGTTGTTCGCAGGCGACCTCGACGGCGCGGAAGACCGCCCTCGCCTTGTTCACCGACTCGTTGTACTCGTAGCTCGGCTGGGCATCGGCGACGGTGCCGCCGCCGGCCTGCACGTGCAGCTGCCCGTCCTTGACGACGACGGTGCGGATGTGGATCGCGGTGTCGAGATCGCCATCCCAGGAGAGGTAGCCGACGGCGCCGCCGTAGCCGCCGCGCTTGACCTTCTCCAGCTCGTCGATGATCTGCATCGCCCGCACCTTCGGAGCGCCGGAGAGGGTCCCGGCCGGCAACGCCGAGCGCAGCACGTCGAGAGCGCTGACCCCGTCTTTCAGCTTGCCGGAGACCTGGCTGACGATGTGGAGGACGTGCGAGTAGGTCTCGACCACCATCAGCTCGTCCACCTTGACGCTGCCGTACTCGCAGACGCGGCCGAGGTCGTTGCGGCCGAGGTCGACCAGCATCACGTGCTCGGCCCGCTCCTTCGGGTCGTTCATCAGCCGCTCGGCCTGCTGGCGGTCCTCGTCCTCGCTGGCGCCGCGGGGCTTGGTGCCGGCGATCGGCCGCGTCTCGACCCGGTCGCCGATCACCTTGACCAGCGGCTCCGGCGAGGCGCCGGCGATCTGGAAGTCGCCGAACTCGAGGAAGTACATGTAGGGCGAGGGGTTGACGGCGCGCAGGCCGCGGTAGACGGAGAAGGCTTCGACCGGCGCCGGCGCCGAGAAGCGCTGCGAGGGAACGACCTGAAAGGCGTCGCCGGCGTGGACGTACTCGACGATCCGAGCCACGGCGGCTTCGAACTCCTCACGGCTCATGTTCGACTCGAACCGCGGCGGCTCGACCACCCGTGGATGCTCGGGCACCGGCACCGGTCCGCGCAGACGCTCGCGCATCTCGGCGATTGTCGCCGCCGCGCGCTCGTAGGCGGCGTCAACGCCCCCGTCCTCCCCGACGAAGGCGCAGGCGAGGATCGTCAGCTCGTGCCGGAGGTGGTCGAAGATCAGCATCGCGTCGGTGACCATCAGCGCCATGTCCGGCAGGCCGAGAGGGTCGGGGTTGGGCTCCTCCAGCGGCTCCACCGTGCGCACCAGGTCGTAGGCGAAGAAGCCGACGGCGCCGCCGGCGAACGGCGGCAGCCCCTCGACCGGGGCCGGCTCGTACTCGCGCAGCCGCGCCGCCACGGCCGCGTAGGGATCGGGCGCGGGCTCGGTGCGGGCGGGCCCCTCGCCGGGCGTCGCCTCGCCGCTCCACTCGGAGAGCACGCCATCGCTCCAGCGCAAGAGCGCCCGCGGCCGCAGCCCGACGAACGAGTAGCGCCCGACCTGGCCCTGCTCGGCCGACTCCAGCAGGAAGCAGGGCGCCCCCTCCGGCTCGCCGGCGCGCAGCTTGAGGAAGGCGGAGACCGGCGTCTCGCAGTCGTCGACGAAACGCGCCCGCACCGGCACCACGTTCCCGCCGCGCGCCAGCTCGCGGGCCTGCTCCAGGCTCGGCTCCAGCTGGACCTCCGAGTCAGCCGCTACGGGCATTCAGCACTTCCATCACCTTCGCCTGCGAGACCCCGCGCGAGGCCAGGAGGACGCTGAGGTGGTAGAGGAGGTCGGCCGCCTCTTCGGCGACCCGCTCGTCGCTCTCTTCGCGGGCGGCCCGGACGACCTCCTCCGCCTCCTCCTCGACCTTCTCGCCGATCAGCGGGCGGTCGTCGAGCAGCTTCACGGTGTAGCTGCCGTCGGGGCGTTGCAGGGCGCGATGGCGGATCGTCCGCTCCAGCGCCGGCAGCGCTTCGTGGGTGACCGGGAACGGCTCACCGGGAGCGGGGGGCGCGTCCTTGCGCGGCGAAGCCGAGCCGAGCACCTCGCGGTAGAAGCAGCTGCGCTGCCCCGTGTGGCAGGCCGGCCCCGCCGGGTCGACGAGCGCCACCAAGGCATCACCGTCGCAGTCGTAGCGCAGCTGGCGCAGGTGCATGAAGTTCCCGGAGGTTTCCCCTTTCTTCCACAGTTCGTCGCGCGAGCGGCTGTAGAAATGAAGGTCGCCGCTCTCCAGCGTCATTTCCAGCGATTGCGTGGTCATATAGGCGAGCATCAGCACCTCGCCGGTGGCGAAATCCTGCACCACACAGGGGACCAAGCCCTGCTGGTCGAATTCGATTTCGGGGAACATCCGCTGAATCGTAAACGTCGCCTGCGGCGAGACTCGTCTACTCGATGCCGAGACGGTCGAGTAGATCCTCGTCGCGGCGCCAGTGCTTGCGCACGCGAACCTGAAGGTCGAGGTGGACGCGGGCGTCGAGCTCGGCTTCCAGCGAACGCCGGGCAGCACTCCCGATCTCGCCGATCTTGACCCCCTTCTTGCCGATCAGGATCCGCTTCTGCGACTCGGTCTCGGCCCAGACCTCGGCCCCGACGACGACCAGCCCGTCCTCGCGCAGCTCGATCTCCTTAACCGAGATCTCGACCGAGTGCGGGATCTCCTGCCGGGTCCGGTTCAGCACCTGCTCGCGGATCAGCTCGGCGAGCAGGATCTCGCTCGACTGGTCGCTGCGGTCCTCGGGCGGGTACATGTACGGGCCCTCGGGGATCAGCTCGCCGAGGCGGTCGAGGAGCGGCTGCACACCCTCGCCGGTACGGGCGCTGATCGGGAAGACCTCGTCGACTCCCTCGAGCTCGGCGGCGGTGGCGAGGACCGGGACCAACTCGTTGGGGCCAAGCCGGTCGGCCTTGTTCACCGCGCAGATCACCGGCAGCGAAGCGCCGGCCCCGAGCAGCGCCCTGACGATAAAGCGGTCTCCCGGCCCCACCCCCTCCTCGCCGTTGATTACGAAGAGGACGACGTCGGAGTCGGCCAGCTCACGCTCCACCCGCCCCTGCATCCGCTCGGTCAGCACGTCGCGCGGCCGCTGCACGCCGGGCAGATCGATCAGGACGAGCTGTCGCTCCCTCTCCAGGTCGGTGGCGACACCACGGATCGCCCGCCGGGTCGTCTGCGGCCGGCTGGAGACGATCGCGACGTGGGAGCCGACGATCGCGTTGACCAGGGTCGACTTACCGACGTTGGGACGCCCGGCGAGGCCGACGAACCCAGAGCGGCTCATCGCAGCCCCGCGAGCACGCGCGCCTGTAGCGCCAGCATCTCGCCCTCGTCCGCCTCGTGGTCGTGCCCGCAGAGGTGGAGGACGCCATGCACCGCCGCCTCGGTTACGTCGCTGCAGTGCTCCGGGCAGATCACGACGTCGCCGAGCTCGCGCGGTCCGGCCACCTCGCCCAGTTCGTCGATCGGGAAGGCGAGCACGTCGGTCGGGGCGTCCTTGCCGCGGTGCTCGCGATTGAGCTCCCCGATCCGCTCCGCGTCGACGATCTCCACTGCGAGATGGCCCTCGCCGACCCCCACGGCCTCCAACGCCGCGGCAACGGGGCTGCGCAGATCGGCCGGGACGTCGGTCAGGTCCAGGCTCACGAACGCGGCGTCGGCCCGTGTTCAGCGCGGGCTCCCTGCTCGCGGGCGCCATGGGCGTCGTAGGCAGCGACGATCCGCTGCACCAGTTTGTGCCGGACGACGTCCTCGCCGCCGAAGCGGACGAAGGCGATGTCCTTGACGTCCTCGAGGATGTCGCTGACGGCGATCAGGCCCGAGCGCTGATCGGTCGGCAGGTCGATCTGGGTGACGTCGCCGGTCACCACCATGCGCGAGTTGAAGCCGAGTCGGGTGAGGAACATCTTCATCTGCTCGGGACTGGTGTTCTGGGCCTCGTCGAGGATCACGAAGGAGTCGTTGAGGGTGCGGCCGCGCATGAAGGCCAGCGGCGCCACCTCGATCACGTTGCGCTCGAAGTAGCCGTTGACGCGGTCGGGATCGAGCATGTCGAAGAGGGCGTCGAAGAGCGGCCGCAGATAGGGGTCCACCTTGGCCTGGATGTCGCCCGGGAGAAAGCCGAGCCGCTCGCCGGCCTCGACCGCGGGACGGGTGAGGATGATCCGCTGCACCTTGCGTTCGGTCAGGGCCGCCGCCGCCATCGCGACGGCGAGGAAGGTCTTGCCGGTTCCGGCGGGGCCGATCCCGAAGGTGATCGTGTGACGGCGGATCGAGTCGACGTAGCGTTTCTGGTTGAGCGTCTTCGGTGCCACCTTGGTGTTGCGGTGCCGCCAGACGACGTCGTCGAGGATCTCCGCCGGACTCTCTTCGGCCTCCAGGGCGCCGGTGACCGCTTCGATCGTGCCGGGGGCGACGTCATGACCCTGCTCGATCAGCTCGACCATCTCGTCGACCACAGTCGCCGCGGCGGCGACGTCGTCGGGATCGCCCTCCAGCGTCAGCACGTTTCCGCGCAGGTGAAGGTCGGCGTCGAGGCGGCCCCGCAGGGCCTTGAGGACGCCGTCCTCGGAGCCGGCCAGCTCGGCCGCGACGGTGTTGTCCAGGGTCAGCTGCCTGCGCGCCAAGTGCCCACCGACCCGATCAACCCAGCTTCTGCCGCACCGCGGCGCTCACCCGCTTGCCATCCGCCCGGCCGCCGAGCTTCGGCATCAGCGCCGACATCACCTGACCCATCTGCTTCTGCTCGGTGGCGCCGGTCTCATCGACGGCGGCCTGCACCAGCTCCGCCAGCTCCTCGTCGGAGAGCTGTTGCGGCAGGTAGGCCTCGATTAGCTCCGCCTCGAAGCGCTCGGCGGCGGCCTGGTCTGCCCGGCCGGCGCCCTCATAGGCCTCAGCCGCCTCGACCCGCTTCTTGCGCTCGCGCTGCAGCACCGCGATCTCGTCGCCCTTGCCCAGCTTCGCGTCCTGCTGCAGGACGTCGACGATCAGCCGCAGCGCACCCGCCCGCTCACGATCGCGCGCTTTCATCGCCGTCCTGACGTCGTCCTGGACCTGCTCGAGAACACTCATCGGCCTAAGGGTAGACGGCGGCGTCCGGAGTAACCGCCAGCCCTTTCGCGACGAGATCGCGCAGGTCGAGGCTGACGAGCTGCCAGCCGTACCTGCGGGCGGCGGCAACGTAGGCGGCGTCGTAGGACGTGAGGCCGTGCTCGCCGATCAGCTCCAATCCATCTTCGAGCAGGGTCGCGTCCACCCGTAGAGGCGGACGGGTGGACGCGCGGAAGAGCCCCTGCACCAGCTTCCGGGCCACCTCCAGCTCCCCATACTTCCTGGCGACCACGTTTGCCACCTCGTAGAGGGTCAGGTCGAGCACCGTCAGCGGCGCCGCCGCCCGCAGAAATCGCTCCGCCTCGGAGTACTGAGGATGCTGCGGCGTTACGGCAGCCACCCAGACGCTGGCATCGACGAGGAACAAGTCAGTGAGATTCCCGGTCTTCCCGGATCAGCTGGGCCACGTCCAACAGCTCGGGCCGGTCGGCCGGGACCTCGATCCGGACCTCATCGAGGAGGCGATTGATCTCGTTTTGCCGGCGCCGCTCGCCGGCCTCCACCTCGCGCTCGACGAGGTACTGGAGGAAGCCGCTTCGGCTCTCCCCGGCCTCCTTTGCGCGGAGATCGAGGCGCTCCAAGAGCTTGTCGGGAATAGAGATCATCACCTTTGCCATGGGGTGAGTATATACGGTATGGCTGGGCGTCAAAACAGGCATGGCCGGGGACTCTGAAGGTTGGTGACGCGCTTGTGGCGCGCAGATAGAAGCAATTCAGGATCAACTTGCTGACGAAACTGCAAACAACCGGCTCGAACCTCGCGGCGGGCGAGCCGGCCTAGATCTCGATCTCCTCGACCCGGCCGAGGGGCATCTGCAGGAAGCGGGTGCCGATCGCGTGGAAGGCCTCGCAGTCGCCGGTGCAGAGGAAGTCGTAGGAGCCCTCCCCCCTCGCCTCGCGAGCGAGGCCCGACCCCTCCAGCGTCCGCTGCACGGCGGCGGCGACAGCATGACCGCCACTGACGAGGCGGACGTCGCGGCCGAGAACGCGCTGCAGCATCGGCGCCACCAGCGGGTAGTGGGTGCAGCCGAGGATCAGGGTGTCGACTTCGGCGGCCTTCAGCGGCGCGCAGTAGGAGCGGGCCATCTCCATCGTGTCCTCGTCGAAGAGGGCGCCGTCCTGGATGAAGGAGGCGAGGTCGGGCGCCGCCACCTCGATCACGTCGAGGCCGCGGCCCGCCGCCTGGAGGGCGCGGCGGTAGGCGCCGCTCTCGACCGTGTTCGGCGTCGCCAGCACTCCGACGCGCTCGTTGGCGGTGATCGCCGAGGCGATCTCGGCCTGCGGCTCGACCACCGGCACCACCTCCACTCCCCGGCGGGCGGCGACTTCGCGCGCCACGTCGGTGCCGACCGAGGTGGCGGTGTTGCAGGCGATCACCAGCAGCTTGGCGCCGCGGTCGAGCAGGAGCTCGGCGATCCGCGCGATCCGCGCCCGCAGCTGCTCCGGGTCCTTGTCCCCGTAAGGAAACATCGCCGTGTCGCCGAAGTAGAGGAAGTCCTCCTGGGGCAGCGAGACCAGGCACTCGTGGAGGACGGTGAGCCCGCCCACTCCCGAATCGAACATCCCCACCGGCTGCGCCGGACCGAGCTGTGGAACCGCGCCGGACAGGGCGCTAGGGCTTGACGGTCATGAAGAAGATCGTCACGACGACGATCAACCCGGCGATCGGACCAGCCATGCTCAGCCTGCGGCTGACCTCTTCGAACTCCTCGCTGAAGCTGTCGCCGTTCTTCAGGTCGCGTTCGGCCAGCGCCTGCGCCTTTTGGCCCTGGGGGCGGAAGAAGGCGTGCTGCAACCCGAAGAGGATGAGGATCGCGAGGAAGCCGACGATGATGAATGCTTCGCCGCCGTCCCAGTTCCCCTCGGACATCACGTAGATCCCGGCCAGCAGCACGACCACCATCCCGGGATTGACGAGGTAGCTATCGATTTTCCGCACCGCCTCGAAGAACGCCGGCGTCGACTGCGGGTATTTCGGCAGCAGCGAGAAGATCAACCCATAGGCGAAGGTCGGGCCGAAGGCCAGGACCACCGCCAGGATGTGGATGAAGAGGCCGACGCTGTAGCCGGTGATGTCCGCCAGCACCATCGCCGGAAACCCTATCTCTCAGGCGCGACGGAGCAACAGGGCGGCCCAGTCGCCGTCCTGGCGGCGCTCTTCCTCGCGCAGGCCCACCGCCGCGAAGGCGGCGGCGACCTCGTCCTGCTCGCCCAGCAGCAGCCCTGAGCAGATCAGCGTCAGTGGCGGAGCCGATAGCTGAGCGGCCACTGCCTTGAGGATCGGCGAGGTCATGTTGGCGAGAACCGTGGGGGCGAGATCCGGGAGCTGCTCGCGGAGGTTCAAGCGCTCGAGGTGAAGCTCGACCTGGTTGGCGGTGGCGTTTGCCGCTGCAGCTTCGAGAGCCGCTTGCTCGTGGTCATAGCCGCGGACCGGCGACCAGCCGAGCTTCGCGGCGGCGATTGCGAGGACGCCGGAGCCGGTGCCGAGGTCGACGAGCTCGCCGCCGGGCTCGAGCTCGCAGAGGAGCGCGAGGCAGAGGCGGGTGGTCGGGTGGGCGCCGGTGCCGAAGGCCTGGCCGGGGTCGACAACGATGTCCACCGCCCCTTCCCGCGACGGCTCCCAGGACGGCCGCAGCCAGAGGCGATCGGCGACCAGGAGCGGCTTGTGGAAGTCCCGCCAACGGTCGGCCCAGTCGTCGGGAATCTCGGTCGAGCTGACCTCGATCCGGCTGTCCCCGACGGCGGCGTCGAGGTCGCCCAGCTCCGGCAGCTCGCCCTCGCCGCCGTAGATCGCGTACTCGACGTAGCCCGAGCCCCTTTCCTCCTCGACCCCGTTCGGGGCCAGGACCGTCAGCTCGGCGAGGACGAGTTCCGCCCGCTCGGGTGAGCAGCGGACCGCGAGGCGGATCAAGCGGGCCCCACTAGCCGAATGCCCGCCGCACGCGGCTGAAGAAGCCCCCGCCCTGCCGCTCGAGGTTGTCCTCGCTCAGCGTTTCATCGAGGCGCTCGGCCAGCTCCCGCTGCTCCTCCCTGAGGTTGGTCGGGACGAAGACCTCGAGGATCACCCGCTGGCTGCCGCGGCGGCCACTGTTGAGGCGCGGCAGACCCAGCCCTTTGAGCACGTATTGGTGTCCCGGCTGCGTCCCCGCCGCCACCTCGATCTCTTCCTCGCCCTCCAGGGTCGGCACCGTCACGGTGGTTCCCAGCATCGCCTCGGTGGCCGGGATCGAGACGGCGCTGATCAGGTCGGTGCCGTCGCGCTCGAAGCGCTCGTCCTCGGCCACCTGCACCTCGACGTAGAGGTCGCCCGGCGGCGCTCCAGGATCGCCGGCGTGGCCGGAGCCGGTGATCCGCATCCGCTGCCCGTCCTCGATCCCCGCCGGGACTTCGATCGCGCTCGTCCGGCTCTGGCGGCTACGGCCGCTGCCGCCACAGACCTCGCAGGGGGTCTCCGGAACTTTGCCGGCGCCGCCACAGACGTCGCAGGCGGTGGCGCGGACCATCTGCCCGAAGGGCGTCCGCGTCACCTGGCGCAGCTCGCCGGCGCCGCCGCAGCGCTCGCAGGTGCGGATCGGCGTGCCGGGCTCGGCGCCGTTGCCGTGGCAGTGCTCGCAGCTGCCGACGACGTCGTAGGTGACCTCGCGCCGGACGCCGCTCGCGACCTCCGCCAGGTCGACCTCGACTTCCACCAGGACGTCGCCCCCCGCCGCCCCCCGCCGGCCGCCGCCGAAGCCGAAGCCGCCGCCGCCGAAGAAGGCCTGGAAGATGTCGTCGATCGAGCCGAAGCCGGCCCCCGGGTCATAGCCACCGGTGCGCAGCCCCTCGTGCCCGTAGGCGTCGTAGGTGCGCCGCCGCTCAGCGTCGGAGAGGACCTCGTAGGCCTCAGCCGCCTCTTTGAAGCGGTCCTCGGCATCGGGCGCCTGGTTGACGTCGGGATGCAGCTCCCGCGCCAGGCGCCGGAAGGCCTTCTTGATCTCGGTCTCGCTCGCCTCGCGGGAGACCCCGAGGACCTCGTAGTAGTCGCGCGGCATCGGCTAGTTGTCGTAGACGGTCTCGAAGTAGCGGGAGAGTTCGCGGGCGGCGTGGCGAACTGAGGCGATCGCCAGCGCGTAGTCCATCCGCAGCGGCCCGACCACTCCTACCGCGCCGAGGTTGCGGTGGGCGAGACCATAGTTGGCCCCGATCACGCTGACGTTGCGCAGCTCCGGCTGCGGGTTCTCGCCGCCGATCCAGAAGAAGACCGAGCGCCGGTCGAGCGAGGAGCGCAGCATCTGCAAAACGTCGGCGCGGCGCTCCAGCGCAGTCATCAGCTCGTCGGCGCGGGGCAGGTCGGGCAGGTGCGCCTCGGAGAGCAGCCGCGAGGTGCCCTCGAGGTAGAGGTCGCCGCCACCCTCGGCGACGAAGTCGGTGAAGGTGGTGCCGAGCGTGGCGATGAAGTCCGCCTCGACGCCGCTCAGCTCGGAGGTCTCGAGCTTGGTCTTGATCATCCGCGCCCCGACCCCGAGGCCCGAGAGGGACTCGTTCAGGTAGCTGGATGCCCACTCGACCAGTCCCGGGTCGACGGGACGCTCGAATTCAAAGACGCGGCGGGTGACCTCGCCGGTCGATGCGATCCCGATCACAACCACCTTGTGAGGCGAGAGGGGCAGGACCTCGACCCGGTGGATCGTCGCCGCCAGGCTCGGCTCGGGCGCGGTCGCCATCGCCACCAGGTCGGTGACTTCGGCCAAGGCAGCCGTCGCCTCCCGCATCGCATCGTCGACCTCGCGACGCAACCGCGAGAGCTCCAGCCCAGCCCCCGACTCCGCCGGCATCGAGCCCGACTTCAGCATCGAATCCACATAAAGCCGGTATCCCGCATCCGTCGGAACCCGCCCAGCCGAGGTATGCGGATGCGTCAGATACCCAGCGGCCTCCAACGCCGCCAGCTCCGCCCGCACGGTCGAGGGCCCCCACTCCACCTCAGCCCGCTCAGCCACCTCCTTCGAAGGCACGGGGCGACCGGAAGCCAGATAGGCCTCGACCACGAGTCGGAGGATCAGCTCTTGGCGCGCGGACAGCACGCCGTGGATTCTAGGAGGGGAGCCAGGTGGCCCCCGCTACAGCTCGAGCTCCGCCTCGGCGTTTTTGATGATCTCGGTCTCGCCCTGCCTGGCGACGGTGTCGACCACGACCCGATCGCCGTCCACGGCTTTGACAGTCCCGCTGACGACGATCTCCTGCTCCGGGAAGCCCATGCCGCGGAACTGGACCGCGAGCCGCTTCAGCGCCCGCGGGTCGCCGTCGGCGAGCGCCGCGTTGGCTTTCGCAGTCAAACCCATGCCGTAGAGGCCGTGGAGGATGTTGCGCGGCAGCCCGACGGCTTTGGCGAACTCGTCGTCGATGTGGATCGGGTTGAAGTCCCCCGAGGCGCCCGCGTAGCGGTGCGGCAGGTACTTGTCCGGGGTCACCTTCAGCTCCGGAATCGAGTCACCGACGTTCAGATCAGCCATCTCATACCCCCCTGACGATCAGCGTCCAGGTTCCGCGCGCGACCTGGGCGCCGTCCTGGTTGACCGAGTTCGTCTCGAACACGTAGAAGCCTTTGCCGTCTTTCTCCTCGATCGAGAGGCATTTCGCCGTCGTCGAGATCTCGTCGCCCGAGCAGGCCGGCTCGTCCCAGACGAACTCCTGGGCGCCGTGGACCATCGCCGCGAAGTTCATCCCCACCTCGGGGTCGAACATCGCCGGGCCGACGGCCGGGCTGCTGTAGACGACCGCGAACATCGGCGGCGCCACCACGTCGCGGAAGCCGGCCGCGTGCGCTGCGGCGACGTCGAGGTGAACCGGGTTGTCGATCCCCAGCGCCGTCGCGTACTCCCTGATCTTCTCCCGCCCCACCTGATAGGTGGTGGTGGGCCATTCCTTGCCTACCGCATCAGTCTTGAGTGCCAACAGTCAATGCCTTCCGCTTCGCTTTGCTCCGCGCTCGGTGGGGGACTCTAACTGGCCGTTTGGCCAGCGCGCTACTCGTCTATCTCGAGCACCGCGAGGAACGCCTCCTGGGGCACTTCCACCCGGCCGACCGCCTTCATCCGTTTCTTGCCCGCTTTCTGCTTCTTCAGCAGCTTGTTCTTGCGGGTGACGTCGCCGCCGTAGAGCTTCGCGGTGACGTCCTTACGCAGCGCCTTGACGGTCTCGCGGGCGAGGATGTTGGAGCCGACCGCGGCCTGTACCGGCACGTCGAAGAGCTGACGCGGGATCGTCTTCCGCAGTCGCCCCACTAGGCGCTTGCCCTGCTCGTAGGCGAAGTCGCGGAAGACAATGATCGAGAGCGCGTCGACCTTCTCGCCGGCGAGCAGGATGTCAACCTTGACCAGGTCGGAGACCTGGTTGCCGATCGGCTCGTAGTCGAGCGAGGCATAGCCGCGGGTCGAGCTCTTCAGCAGGTCGAAGAAGTCGAGGACGATTTCGGCCAGCGGCAGGTCGTAACGGATCTGCACCCGCTGCGGGCTGAGGAAGTGCATGTCGACGTGGGTCCCGCGTCGGGCCTGGCAGAGCTCCATCACCGCTCCCACCTGCTCTTTCGGGCAGATGATCGTGGCGCGGATGTAGGGCTCTTCGATCGTCTCGATGGTGCCCGGATCCGGCAGGTCGGTCGGGCTGTGGACCTCCTTGAGCTCGCCGTTGGTGAGGTTGACGAGGTAGCGCACGTTCGGCGTCGTCGCCAGCAGGTCGAGGTCGTACTCGCGCTCCAGCCGCTCGCGCACGATCTCCATGTGGAGGAGGCCGAGGAATCCGCAGCGGAAGCCAAAGCCGAGCGCCTCCGAGGTCTCCGGCTCCCAGGAGAGGGCGGCGTCGTTAAGAGAGAGCTTCTCGAGCGCGTCGCGGAGGTCTTCGTAGCGGTCGGTGTCGATCGGGAAGAGGCCGCAGAAGACCATCGGCCGGACCTCGCGGTAGCCCTCGAGCGGCTCGGTGGCGGAGTTCTCCTGCGAGGTCAGGGTGTCGCCGACGCGCAGCATGGTCACGTCCTTGATCCCGGTGATCAGGTAGCCGACGTCGCCGGCATCCATCCCGTCGACGCCGATCATCGTCGGCCGGAAGAAGCCGATGTCGTCGATATCGGCTTCGGTGCCGTTCTGCATCGCCAGGATCGACCCGCGCTTGCGGAAGCTGCCGTCGACCATCCGCACGTAGGCGATCACGCCGCGGTAGGGGTCGAACTCGGAGTCGAAGATGAGGGCGCGGGTGGGAGCATCGGGCTTGCCGCCGGGCGGGGGGACGCGCTCGACGATCGCCTCCAGCACCTCGAGGACGCCCTCGCCGGTCTTGGCGGAGATCGGCAGCGCTTCCTCGGGATCGCCGCCGAGCAGGTCCGCGATCTCCTGGGCCACCCGCTCGGGCTCGGCCCCTGGCAGGTCGACCTTGTTGATGACAGGGATCAGCTCGAGCCCGTTCTCGATCGCCAGGTAGGTGTTGGCGACGGTCTGCGCCTCTACCCCCTGGGCGTCGTCGACGACGAGCAGCGCGCCCTCGCAGGCGGCGAGACTGCGCGAGACCTCGTAGGAGAAATCGACGTGGCCCGGGGTGTCGATCAGGTGCAGGTGGAAGACCTCGCCGTTGCGGGCGGTGTACTCGACCCGCACCGCCTGGGCCTTGATCGTGATCCCGCGCTCGCGCTCGAGGTCCATCGAATCGAGCAGCTGAGCCTGCATTTTTTTCGGGTCGACGGCCCCGGTGAGCTCGAGGATGCGGTCGGCCAGGGTCGACTTGCCGTGGTCGATGTGGGCGATGATCGAGAAGTTGCGAATGTGGTCCATCGGCGAGGGCGGAGTATGGCCGACGGGGCTCAGCGGCAGGCCGACGGGTTCAGCGGTCCCCGCAGCGCGAAGACGACCGTAGGCGGCTCGCGCAAGACGACGCGGCCCCCGGCCCTCTTCGTCCACCCGGCCGAGGGTGGAAAGGGAGGCTTGCCGGCTTCGAGGCGGTCGCGACTGGCGACGACGTAGTCGTAGTCGCCCTCGGCCAAGAGGCGGAGGTATTCGCGACAGCCCTGGGGGGCTTCGAAACCGCCGTGCGACTGCTCCACCCCGAGGTACTCAACCTCGTTGGAGAGATCGGTGCCGAAGAGCGGGTACTGACGCGTGCTGGTGGTGGCGATGCGGGAGCTGGAAACGTCCCGCGCCCAGGCGAAGGCAGCGTTCAGCCCCGGCGTGGTGAAGCTCGGATCCTCGTACCGCCTCTCCAGGTAATGCCGCTGCACCGGATACCCGACCACGACCGCAAGCACGAGAACCACCCCGAAAGCCCAGCCGGGCCAGATCGCGGAAGTGCTCCGGTCATTTGCCCCGCTATCCGGAACAAAGGACCGGAACACCCTCGTCGGCAGCAGGACGAGGCCAAGGACCAGGGCTGGTGCCAGGTAGCGCAGGCCGGACTCGAACCCGCGCGGCATCCCGTCGGGACCCGAGGCCGACGTCGGCGCTATGAGCCAGGCCAATGCTGAAGCAAGGCCGACGAGCGCTGCGACGCGCTGCGCCGGCGTTCCGCGTACGAGGCAGGGGATCAGGCCGGCGAGGGCCCCGAGGGCCAGCAACGGCCAGAGGAACCAGAGGCCGTCGTGGAGTCCGGGGAGCAACCAGTCAGACCAGACGCCGCCGTCGGTCAGGTAGCCGAGGACGGAGTGCGCTTCGCGGCCTCCCAGGGCCTGCGCGGGCGCCGGCAGGTCGATCGGGCCGAGGTGCTGGATCCAGGGCAGTGGGTTGCCGCTGTGGGCGAGGTTGCGGAGGTACCAGTAGCCGCCGCCGGCCAGAGCAGCCGATCCGCCGAGGAGCAGAGAGCGCCATCTGACCTCCCGGGGAGCCACCGCCGCCAAGCCGATGACGAGCACCGCCGCCGGCAGCAGGAAGTTGAGCTTGGTCCCTGCCGCCAGCCCGGCGGCGAGACCGGCGACCCCAGCGGTCCGCACGTCCCGCTCGCCGTTCAGCGCCACGGCCACCGCCGCCAACAGGAAGAAGATCCCGACGATGTCGTTCCTCGCCTCGCCTGCCTGATCGGCCAGCGCTGGCACGCTCAATGCGACCGCCCCCAGCGCCAATGACCAGGGCGCTACCCCAAACGGCCGGCCGATGCACCAGCAGGCGACCAGGCAGCCGACGAACCAGCCGAGGTTCAGCAGCGGCGAAAGGACGTCTCGGTCGAAGGCCAGCATCCCGACCGCGTGGAAGATTTCGCCGTTGGCGGGATAGAACCAGGCGAGGAACTGCGGCGCGATGAAATGCAGGTCCCAGGTGTCGCCGCTCTGGAAGAAACCCGCGGCGAAGGGCCCGTGGTACCAGGTGGTGTCGAACCCGGTCATGCCCGTCGACAAGCGGGTCTTGACGCCGGCTGCGAAGTGAACGGCCGCGATAGCCGCAATTGCCAAACCAACCAAAGCCGGAGCCAGATCCCTCCACTGCCGCCCGTCCCGCCGGAGGGAGGGGACCCGCACCCCCACCTGCAAGTAAGGGTGCGGGTCCCCTCCCTCCGGTGGACGCGGCAGGAACCTCCAAAGAAGCAAGCCGACTATCGCCACCAGAACCAAATACGGCGCCGCTTCGAAAGCGCCGAAGGCTCCGAGGATCTCCGCCGGCCAGATCAGCAGCGCAAGCGCCAGCACCCCCGTCGCCAGCAGCGCCGGCGCCCCCTCGAACCGCGGCAACAACAACCGGCGCAGCGCCGTTCCGCCCAGCCAGGCGAACCCAATCAGCAGCAGGATCTCCGCCACCCCCAGCAGGTACTGCCCCGGCCCGAGCATGGACCGCTACCGCCGCCGCACGAGCCGCGTCATCTGCTCCAGCTCCTCGACCCGCAGCAGCTTGGCGACCGCGACGTAGACGAGGCCGCCGGCACTAAGCCCGACTCCGAGGGAAACGATCTGACCGCCGAGGCCACGGCCGAGCGCCTCGTCGAGGATGTCCCAGACGACCCAGCTGACGCCGGCCAGCGCGGCGGCGGCAGCCGTAATGCGAGCGGCAGTCGAGAACAGGCGGCCCAGCTCGAGGCCGTGGAGGATCCGCCGCAGGATCACGCCCTGGGCGACGACGCTGGCCGCGGTGGCGATCGCAGTCGAGGCGACGATCCCCCCCACCCCGAGGTGGTAGAGCCCCAGCGCCGCCACCGCGGTAACCACGAGGTTCGCCGCCGAGATCCCGGTCGGCACCCACGGCCGCTGCAAGCTGAAGAAGGTCCGGGTCAGCAACAGGAAGAGGCCGTTGGTCGGCAGCGAGAAGGCGAACCAGAAGAGCGCCGTGGCGACGACCTCGGTTTCGTGCGGGTCAAAGGCCCCGCGCTGGTAGATCAGCCGGATCATCGGCTCGGAGAGGACGAGGATCGCCGCCGCCGCCGGCACCAGGACGAAGAGGATCTGGCGCATCCCGTTGGCCATCGTCGTCCGCAGATCGTCGAACTCCCTGGCGTTGGCGTAGCGCGCCAGGGTCGGAAAGAGGACCGTCGCGATCGCCACCGAGAAGATCCCCTGCGGTAGCTGGTAGATGCGGAAGGCTTTGTCGATCGCCGCCGGCGCCTGCTCGGAGACGAGGCTGCCGAAGAAGCTGTTGATGATCAGGTTGAAGTTGATCAGGCCGAGGCTGATCGTCACCGGCAGCATCAGCACCAGCACCCGGCGCACTCCGGGGTGGCGCCAGTCGAAGCTAAAGCTGAAGCGGTACGGCGTGTGGCGCAGGTCCCAGGCCGGGATCAGCAGCTGGATCAGGGTGCCGACGAGGATCCCGATCGCGTAGGCGTAGATCCGGTCGTCCCCCTCGAACAGCGGCTCCAGCACGACCAGGACGAGGATGATCGCGAGGTTCCAGAACAGCGGCGAGATCGCGAAGGCGCCGAAGCGGTCGTAGCTGTTGAGGATGCCGACGACGATGCCGCTGATCCCGAGCAGGACCAAGATCGGGAAGAGCACCTGCGAGAGGGCGACGGTGAGGTCGAGGATCTCCCCCTCGAAGCCGGGCGCGAAGACCGGCATGATCACCGGCGCCAGGAGGACGAAGAGCGCCGTGATCGCGCCCAGCACCATCGTCACCAGCAGCAGCATCGTCGAGGCCAGCCGGAAGGCCTCCTTGTAGTCCTTCTTGCCGATCAGTTCGGTAAAGACGGGGACGAAGGCCGGCTGCAGCGCCGCGTCGGCGAAGAGGGCGCGGATCAGGTTCGGGACCTGGAAGGCGATCGTGAACGCCGACATCGGGCCGCTGATGCCGTAGTAGCCGGCGGCGACGACTTCGCGGCCGAGGCCGGCGACGCGCGAGGCGGCGGTGGCGATCGAGAAGAAGGCGGTCGAGCGGGCGATCCGCCCCGCCTGGCGCCCCGGCGCCGGCTCGGCCCCGAATTCCTCGCCTGGATCGAACCCCTCGGCCTCCCGGACGCCGACGTCGGCGTCCAGCGCCGACTCGTCGGGATCGGGGGTGTCAGGGGCCCTGGGCGTCTCCAAGCTTCGTCTCAGTCGCTATAGTCGGCGGCCGCCCGGAGCCGGCAACCGCCGTTCAGGGCCTTCGAACATGGCCAACATAGCCTCACAGAAGAAGCGGATACTCCGCAGCGAGCGCGAGCGCACCGAGAACCGGCTGCTGACGAGCACCGTGAAGACCTACTTCCGGCGGCTCGAGAGCGCGGTCGAGGGTGGCGACGCCGAGGCGATCGCGACCGAGCAGCGCGCCCTCGTCTCGAAAATCGACAAGGCCGTGCAGAAGGGCGCCCTCCACAAGAACACCGGCGCCCGCAAGAAGGCCAAAGCGGCTCGTATGGCCGCCGGCGCCCGCAGCTAAGCCGCTCCGGCCGCAGCCCTTCTCAGCGCGATCGTCAGCGCCAGCTCGTCGCCGTAGTCGGCGCCGCCGCGGCACCAGAGCTCGAGGTCAGCCAGCGTCTCCGTGGCCAGCCGCAGATCGCCGAGGTTCGCGTCCTTGAGGCGGCGGACCAGTTGCTTGGCGGCGTAGGGGTGCATCTTCAGCGCCGACTCCACCTGCTGGGGCGGGATCCCCTCCTCCAGCTGGGCGGCGGCGGCGCAGGCGCCTCGCAGGCGCGAGGCGAGCCCGTAGATCAGGCCGGTGACGTTCTCGCCCTGGCCGATCAGCCGCTCGCCGATCCGCAGCGCAGTGGCCGCATCGCCTTCGATTAGGGCATCCGACAGCGACCAGACCGCGGCTTCGGAGGTGTCGGTGATCATCTCTTCCAGATCGGCGACGGACACCTGCCCTCCGGAGCCAGCCCAGAGCGCCAGGCGCTCGAGCTCGTTGTGCAGCCGCATCGGGTTTGAGCCCATCCGCTCGACCAGCATCCGCGCTGCCCCCGGGTCCAGCCGGTAGTCGAGCCGTTGTGCCTCGGCGACGAGCACCCGCGGCATCTCCCTCGCCTTCGGGGCCTCGAACTCGTGGATCTCGCCCTTGGCAGATTTCACCGCCTTCGCCAGCTTGGCTGCCGGCTTGTCGCGGCAGATCAGGACCAGGGTCAGGTCAGGCGGCAGGTCCGCCAGCGCTGCCAGCACGGGTTCGAGCTGTTTGTCCCGCCAGCGCTCGACACCGTCAGCGAGCAAGTAGCGCCGCGTGCCCATCAGCGACATCGCCGGGATTGCCGCCAGCAGCGCCTCCTGGTCGGGCATCCCCCGCCCCTCGCCCGGCTCGAAGACCTCCAGGGCCGCCGATCCACTCTCGCGTTCGGCCCGAGCGCGCAGCCGCGCGCGGGTAGCGTCGATCTTCGCCCCGTCGGTGCCGGCGATCAGGTACAGCGACTGCATCTCGGCGGCCATCTGGGCGAGTCTAGAACCCGCTCCGGCCCACCGGCCCGCCTACTTACTCTGGCCTTTGGCGAGGCCGTTGCCGTTGCCGGGATCAGCTGACGGTTCGGCGACGACTGATTCAGCCGCGGCGTTAGACGACGATGCTTCGATCCCGCGGTCGCTGGCGTGTTCGGCGGCGGCGGTCGAGGAGGAGTTGCCCGGAGCCGGCGGGGCGACCGGAGTCGGCACCGAGGTGGTCGCCTTCGGAGGCGTGGTGACAGGGCTCGGAGACGGGGCCGGAACCGAACCACCGCCGCTCGCCTGCGGGGCAGCGTCCGGAGCCTGACCGGCGGGCGGAGGACTGACGGGCTGAGAGATTGAGTCACCGCCTCCGGAACCGGTGCCCTTCGCGGCGGGCGCGTCTGCTCCACCAGGAGTGGGGGTCGCGCTCGGCGCCGGAGCAGAAGTGGAGCTGCCAGGAACGGCGGCGGCAGGAGCGGGGGACGAGTTTGCCGCAGAGGGGCTGCCGGTACTGCTCTCTCCCGGACGGGAGCCACGCCCCGCGACACGTGCGGGAGCGGCGCTCGAGACGCTGCCGCCGGAGCTGCGGTCGCGCGTCACCCGCTCGGCCCCGGCCAGGTGGGTGCTCGGTTCGTCAGGGAGCGGCGCCGGCTCGATCAGCGGAAAGTTCAGCTGAGCGAAGATCGCGACGAGAAACAGGGCCGCGGCGGCGGTCATTCCCAACAGGGCGAAGGCGGTGCTGCGCATTCGTTCCGGCAGTCCTCTTCCGGCAAAGCTCGGCAGCCGAAGGGCGGAAAGCCTCTTGTGAACGATGGAGTGCACCAAGTCATTCATCGACCCATTGGAAGCGCGCCGTAGCGATTGGATTGGGTTCCTCAACTATCGATTCGGCTATCCGTCCACCCGGAACGAGCCACCGGCGACGTCGATGACGACGTCGCCGTCCTCGTCGGTCCGCAGCGTCGGCACGCGGTGACGACTCAAGGTGGCGAGCGTTCCTGCCGTCGGATGGCCGTAGGGGTTGTCCTCGCCAACCGAGATGACCGCCAGTCGCGGCCTAGCGCTGTCAAGCAGCGCTCCCAGCCCGGCATCGTCGCTGCCGTGATGGGCGACCTTGAGGACGTCGACCGGGCCTGGGTCGAGCGGTACCGCCTCTGCCTCGGCGTCGGCGGTCAGGAGCATGGTGAAGTTTCGCCACCGGGCCTCGAGCACCAGCGCCAACTGGTTCGGGTCCTGCCCGAACGCTGGGCCGCCAAGGAGCTCACTCGGCGGCCAGAGGACGCGCAGGTGCAGCGCCCCCGAACACAGCTCCTGGCCGGCAGAGACCTGCTCGGGTTCGATGCCAGCCGTTGTGGCGGCTGACAGCGCCTGCCGCCCCAGTCGTCCGAAGGCCAGCCGCCCGATCGGGATCCGGCCGAACAGCTCCTCGACGCCACCCGCATGGTCGGATTGGTCGTGGGTGACCACCGCCGCCCCGAGGGTGTCGACGCCGGCGTCCTCGAGCTTCTCTGCCAGGTCCTGACCCGGTGGCCCGCCGTCGACGAGAACGGCAGGGGCATTTGGAGGACGAAAAAGGATCGCGTCGCCCTGCCCGACGTCGAGCACCTCTACCCGCAGGCCGGTGCCCGGTGGCAGCGCATAGCGATCGTGCCCAGGGAAGCCAATGCCGAGGGCAGCCAGCACACTCGCCGCAGTCGCCGCGATCCGCAGCGAGGAGCCCAGCCGTCCGAACCTGGCTAGGTAGAGACCGAGAAGCACCAGCGCAGCCAAGCCGAGGTAGGTGGCCACCAGTCCCGCGGCGCTCAGGTGCACGTGCATCTCGGCCCACTCGGGAGTGGCGCACCAGGAGGCGACCTGAGCGATGTAGGCGAGCAGGAGGGCGTTGAGGCCGTTCAACGGCTCCAGTGGGACGCCCGGCACCTGGGCGAGCCCGGCGCTGCACATCCCCAGCCACATCGCCGGCGCCACCGCCGGCAGGGCCAAAACGTTGGCGACCAGAGTCGTCGTCGAGATGGTTTCGAAGTGGTAGGCGATCAGTGGCGCCGTGGACACGGTGGCGGCGATCGTCATCGCCACCCCCTCGGCGAGGGCACGCCGCCACGGCCCGTCGCCCAGCTTCGCGGTCAGCGCCGACCGCAGTCGCGAGGCAAGCAGCAGGATCCCGAGGACCGCGGCGAAGCTGAGCTGCCAGCCGATGTCGCCGGCCACCCCTGGGTCTACGGCCAAGGTGACCAGGGCCGCTAGGGCCAGTGCGTAGAGCCGCGAGCTACGGCGGCCACCCAGGGTCGCGAGAAGGCCGGCCGCGCCCATCACGCCGGCGCGCTGGATCGAGGGCCCTGCACCCGCAACCGGGACGTAGACGGCGATCAGCGCCAGCACCCAGAGCAGGCGCTCGCCCAGCGAGATCCCAAGCGCCCCCAGTAGCGGCATCGCCAGCAAAGCCAGCAGGGTCACGTTCTGGCCCGAGACGGCGAGCAAGTGACTCAGCCCGGAGCGGCGGAAGTCTTCTTTCGTCCCTTCGTCGATCCGGTCGTCCTTGCCGAGGACGAAGCCGCGAGCCAGCTCCGCCTCCCGCGGCGGCATCCCCCGCCCCAGTCCCTCCGCGGCCCGCGCGTGAATCCGATCGCTTTCGCCGATCGCAAGCCAGGCGACGAGCACAATCCCCAGCAGCACCGGCAGAGACAGGCGCGGCGAGCGCATCGCCGACCTACGGCTGCAGCCGCTCCCGCAGCGCCTCCATCGTCGCCGGCCCGATCCCCGGAACCTGGTTGAGCTGGTCGATCGAGGCGAGGCCGCCGTGTTCGTCGCGGAACTCGACGATGTCGCCGGCGGTTACCGGACCGATCCCGTCAATCTCTTCCATCTGCTCGACCGTGGCGGTGCCAAGGCTGATCGGCCCCTCTTCGGTGCCCGCCGCCGCAACGCTCGCCCCGCCGGGGGCCCGCTCGGGCACCACCACCTGCTGACCGTCGGCGAGCCGAGCCGCCAGGTTGACCGCTTCCAGATCGGCCCGCCCGGCTGCGCCCCCCGCCCTGCTGACCGCATCGTCGACCCGGCTCCCTGCGGGCATCCGATACACGCCCGGCCGGCGCACCGCCCCGGCCACGTGCACGACCAGGTCGCCGCTGCCGCCCTCGATCGAGAAGGTCCCAGCGGCTTCGCCGCCGTCAGTCGCGAACGAAGCTTCCGGCGCACCCTCACCGCGGATCGCCCTGGCGCCGACCAGCAGCAGCGCAACCGCAACGGCGGCATAGACGAAAAGCTGGCTGCGGCTGAGCTCCGGCATCACCGCCGATCGTCGGCGACCCGTGCGCGCGTGTGGCGCGCTCAGTGCAAATTTTCAGGGAAGAAAAACGCGCGGAAGAGCGACTACGGCCTAGTAGTCGTCGTCTTCGTCATATCCGGCTACCTCGGCCAGCTGATCGCTGTAGAGCTCCGCGGCGGCCACCGGCGGCGATTGGATCGAGACGCAGGCCAGCTCCGCCTCGCCGTCGTTGCCGATCGAGTGCTCGGTCGCCGGCGGCACCAGGATCAGGTCTCCCTCACCAACCTCCTGCGTGTCTCCGGCGACCGACATGGTGCCGCGGCCGCGGACGACGACATAGGCCTGCTCGGCCTCGCCGGAGGAATGCAGAGTCTGCTGGGCGCCCCCGGGGACGGTCACCCAGGTGACCGAGAGGTTGCGGGAGCCCAGTTCACCCGCATCCATGAGCACGTGGGCCCGCAGGCGGTGCCACTCCTCGACTGCCGCTTCGTCCAATCTCCTGACCAGCATCCCGCGGCTTTCTACCAGACCAGGAGGGGCCCGCGAAGGGCGCTACCGGACCACCAGGTTGACCAGCTTGCCCGGAACTACAATTTCCTTGACTATTTGTTGGCCGTCGAGATGCTTGGCGACCTTGTCGCTTTCCCGCGCCAGTCGCAGCAGATCCTCCTTCGAAGCCTCCGCCGGTGCCTCAATCCGGTCGCGGAGCTTCCCGTTCACCTGGACCACCAACGTCACCGTGTCGCTCGTGAGCAGCGCCGGGTCGGCCTGCGGCCAGGGCTGCTCCCAGACCCGCTCCCCCGTCAGCCGCTCGTAGACCTCGCTGCCGAGGTGGGGTGCGAAGGGGAAGATCAGCGAGCCCGCGGTCGCCGCGGCGAAACGCACCGCCGCGTCGCCCTCCGGCGTCCCGTAGAGACCGTCCTTGACCCGGTAGGCCTCGTTGACGAGCTCCATCACGGCGGAGATGACGGTGTTGAACTGGAAGCCGCGGTTGAAGTCCCGCGTCGCCTTGTCGATCGCCCAGTGCGCCTTTGCCAACAGCTCCCGGGCCTCCCCCGCCGCCGTCGCGGGCGGATCTGCGGACGCGGTCCTCTGCTCCGCCTCCTCGCACAGCCGCCAGAGCCGCGAGAGGAAGCGGTTGACGCCCTCGACCCCCTCGTCGGTCCAGTCGCCACCGCGCTCGGGCGGGCCCATGAAGCAGACGTAGGTGCGAGCGGTATCGGCGCCGTAGCGCTCGACGTAGTCGCCGGGGCTGACGGTGTTGCCCTTCGACTTCGACATCTTCGCCCCGTCGCGGGTGATCATCCCCTGGGTGAAGAGGTTGGCGAACGGCTCCTGGACGCCGAGGTGGCCGAGATCGGCCAGCGCCTTGGTGAAGAAGCGCGCGTACATCAGGTGCAGGATCGCGTGCTCGACCCCGCCGATGTACTGGTCGACCGGCATCCAGTGGTCGACAGCGGAGCGGTCCCAGGGCGCTTGGCCGTTGGCGGCGTCCAGGTAGCGCAGGAAGTACCAGGAGGAGTCGACGAAGGTGTCCATCGTGTCGGTCTCGCGGCGGGCGGCGGCGCCGCAGCGCGGGCAGTCGGTCGCCACCCAGTCCTCGGCCGCGGCAAGCGGGCTTTTGCCCTGCGGGGCGTAGTCCTCGATCTCCGGCAGCTCCACCGGCAGTTGCTCCTCTGGCACCGGGACGATCCCGCACTCCTCGCAGTAGACGACGGGGATCGGCGCCCCCCAGTAGCGCTGGCGGGAGACGAGCCAGTCGCGCAGCCGGTAGTTGACCGCCGACTCCCCGCGTCCCTCTGACCGCAACCAGTCGACGATCTCTCCGTACGCCTCGCGGTTGTGCTTGCCGTCGAAGCGGCCCGAGCCGGTCATGCGGCCGTCGCCCGGGTACGGCAGGCCAGTGTCGTCGCGCGCTGCCTCAGGGTCTTCCCCCTCGATCACCCGCACCACCGGCAAGCCGAACTTCTGGGCGAATTCGTAGTCGCGGCTGTCGTGACCGGGCACAGCCATGATCGCGCCGGTGCCGTACTCCATCAATACGTAGTCGGCGACGTACATCGGGATCGACTCGCCGTTGACGGGGTTGACGACGCTGCACCCGAGCGGGACGCCGGTCTTCTCCCGATCCTCCGCCCCACGTTCCTCGGCAGACTCGCGGCCGATGCGGTTGACGTACTCGCGCACCGCCTCCTCGGCAGGCGTGCCGGCGACCAGCCGCTCAAGCTCGGGGTGCTCGGGGGCGAGGACGAAGAAGGTGGCGCCGAAGAGGGTGTCGGGGCGGGTGGTGAAGACCGGGAACTCGAGGTCGGCCTCCTCGCAGTGGAAAATCACTTGTGCGCCTTCCGAGCGGCCGATCCAGTTGCGCTGCATCGTCACCACGTGCTCGGGCCAGGACTCCAGCAGCTCGAAGTCGGCGAGCAGGCGGTCGGCGTACTCGGTGATGCGGAAGAACCACTGCTCGAGGTTGCGCTGCACGACCTCGGTGCCGCAGCGCTCGCAGCGCCCGTCGACGACCTGCTCGTTGGCAAGGACGGTGGCGTCCTTCGGGCACCACTGCACCGGCGCTTCCTGACGGTAGGCGAGCCCTTTCTCGAACAGCTGCAGGAAGATCCACTGGGTCCAGCGGTAGTACTCGGGGGTATGGGTGGCGAGTTCGCGCGACCAGTCGATCGAGATCCCCCACTCGCGGAACTGGCGGCGGAAGGAGTCGATCGAGCGCTCGGTGGCGACCCGGGGGGCCTCCCCGGTTTTGATCGCGTTGTTCTCCGCCGGCAGCCCGAAGGAGTCGTATCCCATCGGGTGGATCACCTCGAAGCCGTGGCGGCGACGGAAATGGGCGATCGCGTCCCCTACCGCGTAGCACTTGAGATGGCCGACGTGGGGCTCACCGGAGGGGTAGGGCAGCATCTCCAGGACGTAGCTCTTCGGCTTCGCCTGGTCGAAGCCGGGCTGCCCCGGGTTCGCGACCTCCCAGGTCTTCTCCGCGGCCCAGACCTGCTGCCACTTCTGCTCGATCGCTTTTGGTTCGTAGCCCGCCACCAGACCGGCGATCTTACGCGGGAGACGGACGGGTTCGCCCAGCGCGGCTACAGGAAGATCACCGGGTGGTCGACCGGTGAGAGGCCGCGGAGAATCTCCGGCCAGACGTAGACCTCGATCGTGGCGGCGAGGAGCAGCGCCGGGATCGCCAGCAGGACGGTGATGAAGGTGGCGGCGAGCAGCTGGTTCCACTCGCCGCGGCGGCTGGCGATCAGCCAGGCGGCGAGCGGGAGGAAGAGCGCGGTCAGCTCGAGCAGGGCGTGCGGGAGGACGCTGAGGATCAGATCGAGGCGGGAGATCTGCAGCTGGTAGGCGATGGTCGAGCCCTGGAAGCCGAGATACAGCGCCTGGGTCGAGAGGGAGAAGAGGGTGACGGCGCTGACGAAGAGGATCGCCAGCTGGCCCGCTTTGACGTGGAGCCAGCGCGAGAAGCCGGTGCGCTGAGCGGCTGCGATCGGCATCGAGGCGCCGGCGATGAAGCCGGCGATGCAGGCGGTGCCGTGGAGGGCGAGGACGAGCGAGTTGCGCCAGAGGATCGGCAGCAAGTCATCGGGCTCGGAGGGATAGGTGAAGCCGGCCAGGTGGATCGGCGTCAGGTCCGGCGTGAGGAGCCCGGCGACGACCCAGGTGGCGGTCAACAGGGCCAGCGCGATCGCCAGGCTGAGGACCGTCCAGGCACCGAGCACGTGCCACGGGCGCTGGCTCCATAGCTCCAGGGTCTCGCGCGTGTCCCGCATGCCGTGCGAGAACACGTGCTGGTTCGCAGCGCTCATCGCCTAAGCATCGGCAAGGAGCCGCGAGGCGTTGAGCTAGGCGCCGCTGAGCTCGCGCTCGTATTTCTCGGAGAGCTCGGCGAGTCGTGAGAGCGGGACCTTGAGGCCCCTGGCGATGCGCCTGACGTTCCCCCAGGTGGGGTTGATCCGGCCCGACTCGATGTGGGAGATCCAGGTGGGATGGATTCCCGCCCGTTCGCCCAGGGCTTCTTGGCTCAGTTCAGAGTCCTTGCGGAGCGTCCGGATGGCCTTTCCAAGGCCCGGCTGGGGATCGTCGCGGCGCGGCATCTAGCGGAGCGAATTGACCCGTCGCGTCCAGGTCCATAGAGGTTGACTCAAGTCCAAGGCGGAAAACCGCGCTATGCGTATTTCGGTATCCCGGATTGCACCGACTTGCAGGCGACCACAACGCCGTGGCGCAAGAAACCGAGTCGGAGAAAGTTGGTGCGCGGATGCGGCTAGGGCCGCGTCGAGAAGGCTCGCCGAGGCTGCAGCGCTAGCCGCAGAGATGGTGGACAGGCGAGAGTGGAGCAGGTGAACATCAGGCTGAAGAGCCTAGCGGATCTCCTCCGTCTACTCGGATGCCTTCGCTTCGTCGCCATCTGCACCGAGGAGGCGCACGAACGGCCGGCCTCGCTTGGAGACAAGGACTTCCGTGCCTTGCGCGGCCTGCTCCATGTAGTAGCCGAAGTGGTTGCGGAACTGGTGGGCACCGACCGTTTCCATGGTCGGTGCGCTTCCCTCATGAGGAGTGGAGCTGAGGGGATTCGAACCCCTGGCCTCCGCCGTGCCACGGCGGCGCTCTGCCAGCTGAGCTACAGCCCCGAGTCTGTACTGCTCCGCCCAGTTTAATGCCGCGCGCTGTCCATTTCTTGCCGGCGCCAGACGCAAGGTGAGGGCGTGCTTGCCCTCCGCCATCTCGATGGGGATCAGAAAGCAAGCACCGAGCTCCTGACAATAGGCGCCGACAGCGTCGACCTCGGCTGACGTGTAGGTCGTCCGGACATACCCGCTCGCGCTACGCCGGCTCGTGGCAAGGCTGATGCAGACAACGTCCCCTTGGCGTTTGGCCCACTTGCACTGGACACGAAGCAACTGCCCGGCGATGCCGAGTACCAGGTCGTAGCGCTCATGCTCCGTGAGCGGCTTCAGCACTGACAATCCCAAGTTCGCTGCCTCAGCAGCGAATGCAAGCTCAGCGACGTTGCCCTTGTGGTTCGGATCATGTTTCATCGAGAGTCAGACAATACATTACGTCTTGGACATAAAAAAAGGACCGGCTCTTATGCCGCCCGCTGCTCGGGGCCCGCGTCATCGTCGACGTCGAGGATCAGGTTGTCCGGGGCGTTGTGGCGAACCTTGAAGTCGAGCTCGGAGAGCTCTTCGAGTTCGCTGAGCAGGTCGGTCGGTTCGTCCAGTCGCATCGAGAAGGTGGCGCGGCCCTCGGAGAAGCGGTCTACCTTGATCTCGGAGGCGCCGATCTGCCCGACGGCGTCCTCGAAGCCGACCAGCTGCGAGAAGTCGCCGAGGGGTCCGATCTCCAGCTTGACCCGCCCCTCGTAGAGACCATCGGCCTCAGCGTCGGTGTCAGCTTGCTCGGTCTCGGCCTGCAGGGCCGGCTCCATCTCGGTCAGCGCCTGAACCTTCTTGCTGACCTCGACCGCCTCGCGCAGGGCTTTCATCCGGATCCGGGTTGCCTGGCCCCGTGCCTGCGCCTCCACCTCCTCGAGCCGCGCGGTGATCGCGTCGAGGGCGGCGATGTTGCGCTCATGGAATTCGTTGGCCTCGCGCAGGCGCTCGCCGAGGAGACGGATCTCGCGCTCGCGCTCGAGGACCATGCCGGAGAGCGCCGCGGTCTCACCCTCGAGCTCGACCATCGCTCCCTGCTGCGCATCCGTCATGCGCTCGAGGTCGACGATCCGCGCTTCGCGAATCGTCAACGCCGACTCGACTTCCGCGCGCCGGTACCCGAGCAGCGCCCGCCTAAACCCATTCATGGACGGGCACCGTATTTGGGCGACCGGACGTTCTTTACGCGCTGGCGGCCTCAGATGCCTCTGGAGCGTCGAGATCGAGCTCCAGCCGCGGGGCGTCACGCCACAGCTCCTCGAGCCCGTAGCGCTCGCGCGCTTCCGGGGTGAAGACGTGGAGGACGCAGTCGAGGTAATCGAGGATCGTCCAGCCGGCTTCGCCGCCGCCGTCGACGCCGCCGGGCAGGAGCCCGGTGTCCCGCTTCACCCGCACCCGCACCTCGTCGACGATCGCCTTCGCCTGGCGCTCGCTGCGCGCCGTGCAGATCGCCAGGAAGTCGGTGTAGGCGACGAGCTCGCGCATGTCGAGGACGATCAGGTCCTCGGCCTTTTTCGAGTCCGCGATCGCCGCCAGGCGCCGCGCCAGCTGCTCGGATTGCGCCGGGTTCACCGGTAGGCCCCCCTCTCCTCGATGAAGCTGGCCACCGCGTCGGGAACGAGGTAGCGCAGCGGCCGCCCTTCCTTAGCGCGCTCGCGCACAGCTGAGGAGGAGACGCCGAACTGGGGCATCTCCAGCATCGTCGCCCGGCCCTCGCAGCCGAGGCTGCGCATCGCCTCCGCCACGTCCGCGTCCGAAACACCGGCGCGTCGCGCCACCGCGAGGCTCGCCAGCTCGACCACCCGCTCCGGTTTGCGCCAGCTCTGCAGGCCGACAGCAGCGTCCGCGCCCATCACGAACACCAGCTCTCTGTCGCCCCGTTCCTCTGCAAGTGCCTCCAAGGTCTCATACGTATAGGACGGCCCCTCGCGCTCGACCTCCAGCGCCGAGACCGAGAAGCGGTCGTCGTCCTCGGCGGCGAGTCGCGTCATCTCCATCCGTGCTTCCCGCCCCGGGTCGTCGGCAATCTGCTTGTGCGGAGCGTCGCCGGTCGGGACGAGGATGACTTCGTTGAGGCCAAGCTGCCAGGCCGCCTCCTGGGCGAGCGCGAGATGACCGAGGTGCGGAGGGTTGAACGCCGACCCCAGCACGCCGACCGCCGGCCCGCCGCTACTCACGCACCTGGCCGTTGCCGTGGGCGACGTACTTGAAGGTCGTCAGCTCGCGCATCCCGATCGGGCCGCGGGCGTGCAGCTTCTGGGTCGAGTTGCCGATCTCGGCCCCCATCCCGTACTCGAAGCCGTCGGTGAAGCGGGTTGAGGCGTTGACGTAGACGGCGGCAGCGTCGACCCCGGCGACGAACTCAGCGGCCGCGGCCTCGTCAGCGGTGACGATCGCCTCGGAGTGGCCGGTGCCGTGCCGGTTTACGTGATCGATCGCGTCAGCGACCGAGTCGACGACGGCGACCGCCATCTTCAGGCCGAGGTACTCGCTATCCCAGTCCTCGTCCCCGGCGGCGCCCACCTCGACGTCACCGGCAGCCGCCCGCGCGCGCTCATCGCCGACCAGCTCGACGCCGGCGCCGGCGAGGTCGGCGAGGATCGCCGGCGCGACGCGCTCGGCGATCGCGGCGTCGATCAGCAGCGTCTCCGCCGCGTTGCAGACTCCGGGACGTTGGACCTTGGCGTTGTAGGCGATGCGGCGCGCCATCTCCGGGTCGGCTTCGGCGTGGACGTAGACGTGGCAGTTGCCGGCCGCCGCGTACATCACCGGCACCGTTGCCACCGCCTTGATCGCCGCCTTCAAGCCTTCTCCGCCGCGCGGGATCAGGAGGTCGACTAAACCCTCCTGGGTCGCCAGCTCGGCCAGCTCCTCATGGCCGCCGCCGCCGAGCGAGAGGACCGCGTCCTCCGGCAGCCCGGCCTCGGCAAGCGCTTCGCGCACGACCGCCGCCAGCGCCGCGTTGGAGCGCTCGGCGTAAGAGCTGCCGCGCAGCACGATGGCGTTGCCGCTCTTGATCGTCAGCGCCGCGCAATCGATCGTCACGTTCGGCCGCGCCTCGTAGACGACGGCGACGACGCCGAGCGGCACCCGCACCTTGCGTAGGTCGAGGCCGCTGGCGAGCGTCTGGCGCTCCAGCTCCTCGCCGACGGGGTCGTCGAGGTCGCAGACCACCCGCACCCCCTCCGCCATCGCCGTCACCCGCTCGGGCGTCAGCCGCAGGCGGTCACGCAAGGCCTCGGTGAGGCCGGCGGCGCGCTCGTCGGCGAGGTCGCCGGCATTCGCCTCGAGGATCGCCTCCGAGCGCTCCTCGAGCAGGCGCGCGGTCGCCTCCAGCGCCGCGTTCTTCGCCTCGGTCGAAGCGGTCGCGAGCGTGCGGGCGGCGCGCTTCGCTGCAGCGCAACTCTCGGCGACGGTGGTCTCGGTAACAGCCATCGGCAAAGGGTAGCTGGGGGCTAGAGCAACACGAAGCGGTCGCGGTGGACGACCTCGTCGGCGGCGTGCGGCAGCAGCTCGCGAACCTGCTCGCTCTGCATCCCGATCACCCGCCGCAGCTCGCGGGACGAATAGTCCGTGATCCCTTTGCCGATCGTCTCGCCATCGGTGGCAACGTCGATCGCGTCCCCCGCTTCGAACTCGCCCTCGACGTCGGCGATCCCGACCGGCAACAGGCTCGAGCCGCTCTCGCGCAGGACCCGGGCAGCGCCGGTGTCGACGATCAGTCGGCCCCGGGCCGGCTTCGCGTACTTGAGCCAGAGCTTGAAGCTCGAGGTCCTTCCCTGGCCCGGGGCGAACCGCGTGCCGCAAGCCTCACCGGCGGCAGCCGAGCTCAGGGCCCCCTGCTCGGTGCCGTTGCAGATCACCACCGGGATTCCCGCCTCGCTGGCCATCTCCGCCGCGGCGACCTTGCTCCGCATCCCGCCGGAGCCGAATACCGAGGTCCGCTCGCCGATCTGCAGCTTCTCGAGCTGCTGGAAGTTGGTGACCTCGCCGATCAGCTCCGCGTTCGGGTCGCTTCGCGGGTCTCCGGAGAGCAGCCCGTCGACGTTCGTCAGCAGGACCAGCAGCCGTGCGTCGAGCAGGACCGCCACCTGGGCGGCGAGGAAGTCGTTGTCGCCGAAGGTGATCTCGTCGGTAGCGGTGGTGTCGTTCTCGTTGATCACCGGCACCACTCCCCAGGCGATCAGACGCCGCAGCGTCTGGCGCGCATTCAGGTAGTTGGTACGGGCGCCGATGTCGGCGGCGGTGAGCAGCACCTGCGCCGCCCGGGTCCCGCCAGAGGCCAGGCGGCTCTCGTAGGCGCGGAAGAGGTCCCCTTGGCCGACCGCGGACGCCGCCTGCAGCTCGTCCATCGCCTTCGGCCGGGCCGGCAGCTCCAGCAGCCGCATTCCGCGAGCGATCGCGCCGGAGGTGACCATCACCACCCGTTCTCCCCCCCGCTCGAGCTCGCTGACCTGGGCGCAGACCGAGTCGAGGACGTCGGTGTGCAGCTCGCCGTCGTCGGCGGCGACGATCGAGGAACCGAGCTTGACGACCAGGGTCATGGCGGGGAAAGTAGCCGAGATGGGGTCCGCAATCGGCTGGGGCGCGCTTGCCGCAAGCTCCCTCGTCATCGGCGCGGCGCTCAGCTTCGTTCGCTCTTGGCCGACCCAGCAGGTCGGTTTGGTGCTGGCCTTCGGCGCCGGAGCGCTGATCAGCGCCGTCAGCTTTGAGCTCGCCGCCGAGGGGATCGAGGTCGGCGGGGCCCCGGCAACCGGCATCGGGCTCGGCATCGGCGCGCTCACCTACTACCTCCTCGACGGCTTGATCTCGCGGCGGATGTCGACCGGGCGTGGCCGCAAGGGCCGCGCCGAGGGTTCGGGCAGCGGCACCGCCCTCGCCCTCGGCGCCTTCCTCGACGGCATCCCCGAGCAGCTGGTGCTGGGAATCAACCTCGCTGCCGGGGCCGGCGTCGGGGTGTCGCTGCTGGTCGCGATCTTCGTCTCCAACCTGCCGGAGTCGCTCGGCTCGGCCAGCGACATGAAGAAGGCCGGGCGCTCACGCGAGGCGATCCTGCGGCTCTGGGCGCTCGTCGCCGCGATCTGCGTCCTCGCCACGGCGGTCGGCTACCTCGCCGCCGATGCCGTCAGCGGCGAGGCGAGGGCGGCGATCGACGGCTTCGCCGCCGGAGCGCTGCTGGTGATGCTGATCGACTCGATGATCCCCGATGCCCGCAACGACTCGGGCCGCGGCGCCGGCCTCGTCACCGTCCTCGGCTTCGCAGTGGCAGCTGGTCTTTCGAGCCTCAGCTAACGGCCCTAGGGGAACAGTTCGAACTCGTGCTCGCCTACTCGGACGTCGTCGCCCGGTTCGAAACCGGCGCGGTCGAGGGCGGCGATCACGCCCATCTCCTTCAGCCGTTGCTCCAGGTAGGCGAGCGCTTCTTCGTTTTTGGTGTCGTGGCGCTCGAACAGAAGCTCGACCCCGCGGCCGCAGACGCGGTATCCCCCGTCGTCCTCGCGCTCGACCCAGTAGCCGCCCTCGCCGGCGGGGCGGTAGACGCGGTGCTCGGCCTCGAACCCGTCGCTCGGCTCCGCCGCCGACGGTGCCGCGGTCGGCACCACGTCGGGCAGCTCGGCGAGGATCCGCTGCCGCAGTTCCTCCAGCCCCTCACCGGTCGCCGAAGACACCGCCATCACCCCCAGCACGGAGTCGCCGAGGCGCAGCTCCCACTCCCGCACCGCCTCGGCGACCTGCTCGGGCGGCAGCAGATCGCGCTTGCTGAGCGCGATCAGCTCGAGCAGGCGCTCGAGCCCCGCTCCGTGTGCGCTCAGCTCTCCCCGCACGGTCTCGTAAGCGGCGACGGGGTCGCCTTCAGTCGGGGCGACGTCGACGACGTGGACGAGCATCGAGCAGCGCTCGACATGGGCGAGGAACTCGTGGCCGAGACCGGCGCCCTCGGCCGCCCCTTCGATCAAGCCCGGGATGTCGGCGACGACCGCTTGGCGGTCCTCCCCTTCGATCGTCCCCAGCACCGGAGAGAGGGTCGTGAAGGGGTAGTCGGCGACCTTGGGCGCCGCCCGCGTCAGCCGCCCCAGCAGCGAGGACTTGCCCGCGTTCGGCAGCCCCACCAGGCCGACGTCGGCCAGCAGCTTCAAGCGCAGCTCGATCCAGTCGGCTTCGCCGCTGCTGCCGTTCTCGGCGAACCGGGGCGCCTGCCGGGTGGAGTTGGTGAAGCGCCTGTTCCCGTGCCCGCCGCGACCGCCGCGGGCGACCACGGCCCGCTGCCCCGGCGAGATCAGATCAACCCGGCTGCCATCCACCGCCGCCGCCTGCGTACCCGGCGGCACCGGGATCTCCCTGTCCTCCCCCCGCGCCCCATGCCGGTTCGACCCTTCCCCATGCCGCCCCCGCTGGGCCCGAAAGTGCTTGCTCCCTTTCAGCGCCGCCAGATCCCGCTTCGACGGATCACAGACAAGCACGACATCTCCCCCATGCCCCCCGTCGCCCCCGTCGGGACCACCACGAGGCACATGAGCCTCCCGCCTGAAACTGATGGAGCCGTTCCCCCCAGCACCCCCCTCAACCCAGATTTTGGCCTTGTCATACATCAGCTAAGGAGGTGGGAGGGGCGGGTGCCCCTCGCCAGACACTCAACATCGAGCCATAGCGAGATGTGTCTGGAGAGGGGGACCCGCCCCTCCCTTCGACTAACCGTCCTGAAGAACGTAAATGGTGCGCCCCTTGCGGGACGGCTTGAAGTCCACAACCCCTTCGCGCGTAGCGAAGATCGTGTGGTCGCGGCCGATGCCGGTCCCGTCGCCGGGCCAGAAGCGGGTGCCGCGCTGGCGGACGATGATCTCGCCACCGCTGACGCGCTGCCCGGCGAAAACCTTGACGCCGAGCATCTTCGGGTTCGATTCACGGCCGTTACGGCTGGAGCCGAGTCCTTTCTTGTGCGCCATGCCTAGCCTTTCCCTTTCAGTTTCGTCACTTCCAGGCGGGTCAGCTCGGAGCGGTGCCCGGCGCGCCGCCGATAGCCCTTCTTCGCCTTGTATTTGAAGACTTTGATCTTCGGGCCGCGCAGGTGCTCGGCGACTTTCGCCTCGACTTTGACTTTCTCGAGGTCTTTGCCGCCGGCAATCACGTCGTCGCCGCGGAAGAGCACCGGACGCAGAGCGACTTTGTCGCCCTCTTTGGCATCGAGCCGGTCGACGAGCAGGGATGAGCCCTCCTCGACTTTGTACTGCTTGCCACCGCTTTCGATCACCGCGTACGTGCTCATCAGTCTTTCTCGCTGCCTTGCTTGGCGCGCGAACGCCCACGGCCGCCCCGGCGGCCACGACTACGTTTGCGCGAAGGAGCGTCGGAGTCTAGCTGGGAGCCGTTTTTCTCGCCTCCTCCGGAGCCGTTGGCGGACTCGCCCCCGCCTCCCAACAGCGAAGCGATCGCCGCCGAGCGCTCGACCTCGTCGATCCGCACCATCTTGCGCTCGCCGACGAAGCGACCGCCGCCGGTGACGCTGACGATGTAGGAGTCGATCCGGGCCACCGCGTCGTCGGCGTTGTACATGTGCGGCTCGTCGATCTGGACCAGCACCTCCTCGCCGACCTTGAACGGCAGCGCCCGCTCCTCGATCTCGCCGCGTTTGCCCTGCTCGACCACGGTGAAGGTCTCGATCGGCAGCGCGTCGCCGCCCTCGAAGTGGAACCGCTTGCCGGTCTCCTGCTCGAACTCGGTGAGGCCGCTGTCCTCGGCGGTCAGCTCGTGGGCGACCTTCGGGTTGACGCGGATCAGGAAGGCCTCCGTGTCGGGGTTCTCGGCGACGATGTCCTGCATCTTCCGCAGCCCGTCGAGCGCCACCGTCTCGGCGGAGAGGACGACGCCCTCCCCCTCGCAGGTGGGGCATTTCTCGGTGAGGATCTCCCGCACCCCGTCGGTGACGTTCTGGCGGGTCATCTCGACCAGCCCCAGCGGCGAGACCTCGACCACGTAGCTCTTCGACTTGTCGGTGTCGAGGGCTTTGCGCATCGTTTTCAGGACCTTGTCGCGGTTGCTGGCCCGCGCCATGTCGATGAAGTCGACGACGATGATGCCGCCAATGTCGCGCAGGCGCAGCTGCCGCACCGCCTCCTCGGCCGCCTCGGTGTTGACTTTGGTGATCGTCTCCTCGAGACCGCCTTTGCCGCGGCCGGTGAAGGAGCCGCTGTTGACGTCGATCACGGTCAGCGCCTCGGTGTAGTCGATGATCAGGTAGCCGCCAGAGGGGAGGTCGACGCGCCGGTTCAGCGTCGACTCGATCTCCGCGTCGATCTTCCATTTCTCGAACAGCGGCTTGGAACCCTCGTAGAGCTCGACGCCGTCGACCAGCTCCGGCGCCGTGCGCTGGAAGAAGTTCGTGACCCGCTCGAACTGCTTCGGCGAGTCGATCACGGCCCGCTCGAACTCGCTGAGGAAGACGTCGCGGAGGACTCGAATAGAGAGATCTGCCTCCTGGAAGACCAGGGCCGGCGCCTTCGTGCCCTCCGAGCGCCGCTCCAAGACTTCGTTCAGCTTCTCCAGGTATTTGATCTCCCGCACGAAGTCCGATTTTTTGGCGCCGTGCGCCGCGGTGCGGACGATCAGCCCGCCCGGGCCCTTGTAGGTGCGGTCGACCATCTTGCGCAGGCGGTCGCGCTCTTTGTCGGAGAGCCGGCGGCTGACGCCGACGCCGCTGCCGTGCGGGGCGAAGACGAGGTAGCGGCCGGCGATCGAGACGTTCATCGAGAGCCGGGCGCCCTTGCTCTTCAACGGGTCCTTGACCACCTGGACCAGGATCTCCTGGCCGGGCTTGATCAGCTCGTTGATGCGGCGGCCGCCGCCGCGGCCGCGGCGCGGAGCCTGCTCCCCGTCGGGGGTGAGGATCTCGTCGACGTGGAGAAAGCCGTTGCGCTCGAGGCCGATGTCGACGAAGGCCGCCTCCATCCCGGGCAGGACGTTGTCGACCTTGCCCTTGTAGATGTTGCCGACGATGGAGCGGCGGCCGCGGCGCTCGATGTAGAGCTCGGCCACGCTGCTTTTGCCGCCCTTCTGCTTTGCCTCGAGGACGGCCACACGGGTCTCGCCACGCTCGGCGGAGACCAGGATCGTTTTTTTCATTGTTGTTTCAGCTCAGTTCGGATAGGTACGCATTGCCGGAACCCCATTCTGCGAGATCACCAGGCGAACCTTCCCTTCTGACTGAGATGCGCTTGGACGTTGATGCTCTGAAGAACGCCGACCGCCAAGAAAGTAGCGAGGACGGAGGACCCTCCGTAGCTCATCAACGGCAGGGGGATCCCGGTGATCGGCATGATCCCCAGGTTCATCCCCACGTTGACGAAGGTCTGGAACAGCAGCGAGACGGCGATGCCGCCCGCCACCAGAGTCCCGTAGGAGTTCTTCGAGAGCGTCACGATCCGCAGCGCCCGCCAGAAGAGCAGGGCGTAAAGGGATAGGACGAACGCGGCGCCCATGAACCCGTAGCGCTCACCGATCACCGCAAAGATGAAGTCGGTGTGCCGCTCGGGAACAAAGTCGAGCCGCGTTTGGGTGGCTTTGTCGCCACGGCCGGCCAACTGCCCGGCGCCGATGGCGACCACTGATTGGTTCTGTTGATAACCCGCGCCGTCTGCATGCTCATCGGGGTTGGTGAACGACGTCAGCCGTTCCTCCTGGTACCCCTTGAGGATCGGGGTCCCGACCGCCGGAGCGATAACGAGGACCAGCGCGATCAGCGCGACGAGGGCGCCGCCGATGACCGCGAAGTGCGCCCAGGGGACGCCTCCGAAGTACATGACGGCAAGGGTGGCGACCCCGAACACCAATGAGGTGCCGAGGTCAGGTTGAAGAAAGACGAGTGCGGCCGGTGCCAGGCCGAGGATCAGGTACCGCACGGTCCGCTGGATCGGCGAGCCCCGCCTGGCGCCATCGATCACGAACCCGGCAAGCGCAAGCACGAGCAGGAGCTTGCCGAGCTCCGATGGCTGGAAGCTGAAGAAGGGAAGTTCGAAGGAGCGTCGCGAGCCGCGGGCGGCGAAGCCGAAGACGAAGACGAGCGAGATGCTGGCGCAGAGGAAGGTGTAGATGCCGACCCGCAGCTCGCGGAAGCGCGAGTAGTCGATCCGCGTCAGCACCACCATTCCAACGATCCCGAGGATGGCGTAGATCGCCTGCCGCTCGAGGAAGTAGTTGGGGTCGCCGGGAACGTCACTCTGGGTCGCCTGGCCGAGGGTGAGGACGCTGAAGGCGATCAAGCCGAGGGCGGCGATCGTCAGCGGCCAGTCCATGTGGGCGAGTCCGAGGCGCTCGCCGATGCCGACGTGAACCGCAAAGGGCTCGGGCCGGGCTTGTCTGGTTCGCGTCGCGTACATCGTCTATTCGGTCCCGCCAGCGCTCGAAACCGCCGAGGCGTGTTTCTCGTAGAGCGCTTCGAGGATGTCGAGGACGACGGGGGCGGCCGATTCGGCGCCGAAGCCGCCTTCCTCGACAGTGGCAATGGTCACGATACGCGGGTCGGGGTACGGAGAGAGCGCCGCGAACCAGGATTGGTCGGCATGACCGGGCCGTTCGGCGGTGCCCGTCTTGCCGGCGATGTCGATCGGGAAGCCGCCGAACACCCCGGTCGCGGTGCCCTCGCCGCCCTGCGCGGCGGCGTGCAGCCCTTCGAGGATCGCGGTCCGGTAGCCCGGGTCGATGTGGACTTCGCGCTGGATCTTGGGGTCGAATTCCTTCAGCACCCGGCCCGCCGCGTCCTCGACTTCCATTCCGACATGCGGAGCGACGATCTTGCCGCCATTGCCGAGCGCGGCGTAGGCGACCGCCATCTGCAGCGGGTTGGTCTGCAGGTCCCCCTGCCCGGTCGCCAGCTGGACGTTGTCGCCGGCTGACCAGGGACGTTCGGTCAAGCCTTCCTTGTAGAGCTGGTTGCGCCACTCCTTGTCCGGCAGCAGGGATTCGCCTTCCTCCGGGAGATCGAGATTGGCCGGCCGGCCGATGCCCAGCGTGTGCGCCTCTTCCTGCAGCTCGTCGGTTTCCCACATCTCGAGGCCTAGCAGATAGAAGTAGACGTCGGAGGAGACCTCCAGCGCCCGCCGCAGTTCCACCGACCCATGGGCAACCCCGCCGGCGTTCTGGAAGGTCTGGTCGCCGATTTCGATCTGACCGCCGTCGGCGATGACCTCGTCCGGCGTGATCTTCCCGTTTTCCAGCGCCGCCAGGGCGGTGACGATCTTGAAGATCGACCCCGTCGGATAGGCGCCTTCGGTGGCGCGGTTGACCAGCGGCGCCAGCACTGGGTCCCGGTACAGCTCGTTCACCTGCTGCTGGGTCATCGGTTCGGTGAACACGGTCGGGTCGTAGGTCGGGTTCGAGCCCAAGGCGAGGATCTGGCCGTTCTCGATATTCATCGAGATGAAGGCCCCTGGCAGCCCGCGGACCGCGAGCCCGCCTTCTCCCGCGGATTGAGCGTCGGCGTCGATCGTCAACTTCAGGTTGTCGCCCGGGGTCGGCGGCGTCGAGACCAGCTGACCGCCGGGGGTCGGCTGGCCTAGGGCATTGACCTGGATCCGGGTCCGTCCCGGCTCCCCGCGGAGGAAGCCGTCGTAGGCGTCCTCGACACCGGCCTGCCCGATCTCGTCCCCCGGCTCGAGGCCCTTGTAGCGCCCCTCCTTCAGCTCTTCTTCGGTGATCTCACCGACGTTGCCGAGCACATGGGCGGCGAGAGTTTCGTGCGGGTAGTGGCGGACGAAGACCCGCTGCACGGTGACACCTGGGAACTCGTCCTGGTTCTCTTCGATGTAGGCGATCAGGTCGAAGCCGACGTCCTGGCGCAGGGTCACCGGAGCGCCGGCGGCGACTTCTTCGCTCTCTTTGATCGTGCGGCGGACCTGACGGATGGTCATATGGGCGAGCCCGGCCAGCCGCGCCAGCTCCGCCCGTTCTTCGGCCGGTTTCTCGGGCAGTTTCTGGGTGTTCAGCTGCAGCGCCAGGCTGGTGCGGTTGTCGACCAGCACCTCACCGTCGCGGTCGAGGATGTCGCCCCGCGGGGCGATCACTTTGAACTCGCGGGTGCGGTTGTTCTTCGCCTCGGCCAGGTACTCGTCCCCGTCTAGCACCTGCAGGTTCCAGAGCCGGAAGAAGAGGACGCCGAAGAGGGCGACCGCAACGCCTCCGCAAACGGCGACGCGGAGCGCTAGGCGGCTCCCCCGGGGCGGTTGCTGGTCGCTGCGCAGGTACACGTTCTTAGGCTCTCATCGCTCTCGGTCGCCTGCCGCGCTCGGCCCTCGGGAGTCGCGGCCTCCGTCGCCTGCCGCGGCGCCTCACCGTCGCCTCCTCGACCAGTGCCGGGCGCAGAACCCGCCGCAGCCCGGCGTAGAGCCCCCAGCCGAGGAAGAAGGCGAAGATGCTCTTCAGCAGGACGTCCCGCACGACCAGCGTGCTGACCGGGGCGTCGAAGCCGAGCATCACCTTGACCGCCCCGAAGCCCAGCTCGGCGAAGAGGGTCAGCGCCATGCACAGCAGCGGGGGCACCAGGGCGCTGTGGATCTCGAAGCGCTCGCGGAAGAGGCCGGCTAGGTAGCCGGTGCCGAGCAGCACGAGCGAGCCGCCGCCGAGCGGGACGATCAAGAGGCAGTCGAGCAGGAACCCGGCCGAGAAGCCGCAGACGGCGCCGGTCAGCGATCCGCCGAGGAGCCCGAGCACGACCACCAGGGCAGGCAGCAGATCCGGGCTGACGTGGAAGAGGGCGACCTGGGAGAAGAAGGAGAGCTGCAAGACGACGCCGCCGATCACGATCGCGACCAGGCGGGCAAGGATGTTCGGGGTGAGGATCACCCGCGCGACCCACCCGTCAGAACCTGGACGAGGTCGAGCTCGCGCAGGTCGGCGAAGGGACGAACGTGAACCTGCTGCTGGGCCTCCTGCTCGACCAGCGAGGCCTCGGTCACTTCCCCGATCGGCAGGTTGGGCGGGTAGTTCGACTCCAGTTCTTCGGCGCGCCAGCCCGCCGTCACCACCGACTGGCCCTTCCCCACCCGTTTTTCGCTGTCGAGGAAGTCGAGGACGAGGTCGCCGGGATCGCCGACCGAAGGTTTCAGCACGCCTTGCACGCCGCTGGGCACGATCTTCGCCGAGACGGCGCTCGAGCTGTCGGCGATCAGGGTTACGCGGGCGGTGCTGCCGGTGACGGCGGCAACGGTCCCGATCAGGCCGTCCCCGCTGACCACCGGGTCGTCGACCTCGACCCCGTCGCCGGAGCCGACGTCGACGGTTACGTCGGCGAACCAGACGGTCGGCGAACGGGCGATCACCCTGGCGGTCACGGGGTCGTAGCCAGAGGGGATGGCGCCGCCGCGATCGAGGCCGACCAGATTGCGCAGCTGCTCGTTTTCGGCCAGCGCCGCCTGCGATCCCACGGCCTGCTCGCGCGCCGCTTCGAGTTCGTCGTGCAGGCGCTCGTTGCGGCCCTTCGCGTCGAAGGTCTCGTCGAACCAGTTGACGAGGTCGCGGGCAGGCTTCAAGGCCCGGTCGGCGACCGACTGCAGGGGGCTGAAGATGGTGCTGACGCCGCGCTGGACGCCGTCGGAGCCCTGGCCGTAGGTGACGGTCAGCAGGACGAACGATCCGACGATCAGCAGCGCGAGTACCGCCCGGCGGCGGCGTACTTGCTTTCGATACACGGTGGGGTCTTAAGTTTTGGGGTTCGCATGGCGGTTAGCTAGCGGCGTGCGCTCCGTTGTTCTTGCCGGCGCGCTGAATCGTCTCGACCTCCTCGAGGAGATACCTGAGCCGAATGCCACGCGCGTTCAACGGCGACTCTGCCAGTTGGCAGGGCATCTGACACTCGTTGCGCAGGCGCTGCTCCAGTCCTTGCAAGAGCGCGCCACCGCCGACGAGGGTGATGCCACGGTCCATGATGTCACCTGCGAGCCCTGGGACGTACGGCGGACTTTGCAGGAAGCCCGTGGGGGCCGTACCATCGCCGAAGGAGGAGTACTCGGGAGATCTCTCTGTCGAGGCGACCAAGCATGACGATTCCCAAAGCGAGAATCCTCGCAATCGACAGTGACCCGGCAACCCTGGAGATGGTGGACCAGGTTCTCCGCGAGCAGTACGAGTGCGAGCTGACCGGCGACGTCGCCACCGCTCGAAAGAAGGCCGTCGACGAAGACGGGTTCAGCGTCATCCTCTGCGACGTACAGATGGCGGGCGAGTTCGGCCTGGCCATGGTCGAGGAGCTGACCGCGGAGTGCGAGGACTCGGCGATCGTGCCGATGGCCGGAACGGAGGACTCGACGCTGTTGGAGCGCGCGCTCGAACTGGGCGTCTATGGCTACCTCGTCAAGCCCTTCTCCCCCGGCCAGCTTCTGATCACGACCGAGACGGCCCTGCGCCGACTGGAGGCAGAAACGGCGGAGCGGGCGCACCGAGGCCGCCTCCAGGAGACGATCCAGGCCGCGGTCGATCGCGCTCCGATTGCAATCTTCGTCAAAGACCTGGAACGCTCCTACCTGCTCGCCAACCAGTTCGCGCACGAAGTGGTGGGACAGGAGCCGGGAGCGATGATCGGGCGCTGCGACGCCGAAATGCATTCGCCCGAGACGGAGCGTGTGATCCGCGAGGGCGACATGCAGGTGCTCGACAACGAAGAACCCAGCTTCCGGGAGATGACGATCGAGATCATGGGGCGCGATCGCACCTTCCTCACGGTCAGGTTCCCGTACATCGGCGTGAACGGCAATCTGGCGGGGATCGTCGGCGTCTCGACCGAGATCACCGCCCAGCGCGAGGCCGAGCAGTTGCAGCGGGACCTTGCGGGTGCGCGAGCGCGGGCGGTCGAGGAGCTGCGGTCCTCGCGCCAGGAAGCCCTGGAACGGATGGCCCAGGCGATCGAGATGCACGACTCCGACGCCGGTCGCCACGTCAAGCGGATGGCACGGATCACCTCCTATCTCGCCTCCCAGCTCGGCCTCAGCGACGAGCAGATTCAGCTGATCCGGGCGGCGGCGCCGATGCACGACGTCGGCAAGGTCGCGACCCCAGGGGAGATCCTCCGCAAGCCCGGCCCCCTGACGCCGGAGGAGCGGGCGGAGATGCAGCGCCACACGGAAATCGGCCACAAGATCCTCTCCGGCTCCGAGAGCCCCCTGCTGGAGATGGCCGCGCGGATCGCCCTCACCCATCACGAGTGGTTCGACGGGACGGGGTACCCCCGGGGGCTCAAGGGCGAGGAGATCCCGATCGAAGGACGGATTGTCGCCGTCGCCGATGTCCTCGACGCCCTGCTAAGCGACCGCCCTTACCGGCTGGCCCTGGATAGCGACGAGGCGATCGAGATGATCCGCGACGGCCGCGGCTCCCAGTTCGATCCCGAAGTCGCAGAAGTGCTCCTCGCCCACAGCGAGGCCGTCATCGAGCTGCGCGGCTAACTCAGGCCCGCTCGAACAACTCCGGCGCCAGCTCGGCCAGCAACCCAACCGGAAGCCCCACCACGTTCGACACGCTCCCCTCGAGCCGCTCCACCAAGCTCGACCCGAGAGTCTGAATCGCGTAACCCCCCGAGCGCCCTTCCCACTCCCCGAACCTCACATACCGCTCCTTCTCCTCCTCAGAGAGCTCCCTGAAGACCACCGTCGTCTTCTCCACCCCACTCCGCTCCTCGCCATCAACAACCACCACCAGCCCACTCATCACCGTATGAGCCCTCCCCGACATGCGGTCCAAGTACGCGCGCGCCTCCGAAGCACCAGCCGGCTTCCCAAGCACTTCGTCATCCAGGACCACGTCCGTGTCGCACGCAATCACACACCGCTTCGGGGGGGAGGAGGGCATGCCGAGCACGACCCCGCGCGCAGGTATGCCCTCCTCCCTTAGCGCTTCCGCCTTACGCCGAGCGTTCAAGCGAACAAGCTGTTCAGGGTCACCGCTCGTCAGCTCCTCGACGCCCGGAACAACCACTTCGAACTCAAGTCCCAGCTTCTGCAGGATCTCCCGCCGCTGCTCCGACCCGGATGCGAGGACGAGCTTCAGGACAGCTCGGGAAACCAGATCCCGATCTCACGCTCGGCCGACTCGTCGGAATCGGAGCCGTGGACCATGTTGAAGGTCACCTCGAGCGCGAAGTCGCCGCGGATCGAGCCGGGGGCGGCCTCGACCGGGTTGGTCGCGCCGATCAGCTGCCGGGCGGCTTTTACCGCTTCGGTCCCCTCCAGCACCATCGCCACCAGGGTGCCGCCGGTAATGAAGGAGACGAGCTCGCCGAAGAACGGCTTGTCGGTGTGCTCTGCGTAGTGCTCGTTGGCGATCTCCTCGGTCGCCCGCATCGACTTCAGGGTGGCGATCCGCAGGCCCTTGCGCTCGAAGCGGGCGATCACCTCGCCGGTCAGGGCGCGCTCGAAGGCGTCAGGCTTGACGAGGATCAGGGTCCGGCTCACGGCGGGGGCTCCTTTGCTCTTGGGTGGGTTGCGACCCCTCGGTCGGCTCCGGCGGTGCTTTCCGCCGGCGCGGCTGGGCCTGGCGTTCCGGTGCCTGGCGCTCTTCGGGGTCTCGACGTTTTCGGCGCGGCCTCTCACCGCCGCCGGCGCCGCCTCCGCCAAGGCTCGACTCGCAGAAGGGGCAGAGCCCCCAGCGAGGGTCGACCGGCTTGCCGCAGGTCGGGCAAGGATCCTTGAGGCGGCGCTGGCAGCTGGGGCAGCGCAGGTAGTTCTTCTCGATCGGGTATTCGCAGTTCGGGCAGGACTGGTCGCGCAGCTGCCGCACCCGCAGCTCGGCAGCTTTGATCTCCAGCTCCCGCTCGTGCGCGTCCTCGAGGTACTCCGGCGGCCGCACGATCGCGTAGACGGCGGTGCCGATGAAGGGGAAGAAAGAGGCGACGGTGGCGCAGGCGACCAGGAACGGGTCGGCGATGCGGCGGCGGGCGTCGAGGTAGGTGTAGACGATCAGCGCCAGCCAAAGGACAACCAGCATCAGCAGGAAGGGGGTGGCGACCAGATTGAGGCCGTCGTTGGTGATGCCGAAGATCGCTAGGGACATGAGTTGGGGGGCGCTGCGGGCCGGCAGTCTACTTCGCCGTGGCCGACGTTAACCCTGTTCCTCAGAGGAACAGCCGTCCGAACAGGTAGCCGACGCCGAAGAAGAAAAGGATCACGATCGCGACGACCGCGGCCACCAGGCCCATCATCGAGAGCAGTTCGGAACCGGCGCTGCGCTGGCGATCCATCGCCAAATCCTCGCATAGTCAGGCGCTGATCAGGGCCCGTGCAGGGGCGATCGCATAGTGGGACCCGGTGACCAGGACCAGCCCTTCGGGCGCCTCGGAGGCGAGCAGCGAGGCACGGGCCAAGGCGGCGCTGAAGTCCGGCTCGGCCTCAGCCGCCAGGCCGGCCCCCTCGCAGGCGGCGAGGAGCTCGGCGGCCGGGCGCGGCCGGGCACCCGGGCGGCCGTGTCCTTCCAGCGCCGCGGTCGGGATCTCGGTGCAGACCGCGCGCTCGAGCTGCGGCGCCAAAGCCGCGACCATCGCCGCCGCGTCCTTGTCGGCGAGGACCGTGAGGACGCCGATTACCCGTCTGCCTTCCGCGACGGTCGGCAGCGAGGCGGCCAAGGCCATGGCCCCGGCGGGGTTGTGGGCAGCGTCGACGAAGGTCGGCGGGCGCTCGGCGATCTGCTCGAGCCGTCCCGGCACCGCCACCTCGCGGGCGACCGTCGCCGCCACCTGGGGATCGAGACGACCGAGATAGGCCTCCACCGCCGTGCAGGCGAGGGCGAAGTTGCGTCGTTGGAACTCGCCCGGCGCCCGCAGCCAGATCTCCGGCCCCGGATCGAGGGGAGCGACGATCAGCTCCGCGTTCCGCTCCCTTGCCGTCTGCTCCGCCAGCGCCCGCACCTGCGCGGAGACCCCACCGACCACCAGCTTCGTCTGCTCGCGGAGGACGGCAAGCTTCTCGGCTGCGATCTCGGCCTCGGTCTCCCCCAGCCACTCCGTGTGATCGAGGCCGATCGAGGTGAGGACCGTGACTTTGGAGGGGAGCGTGTTCGTCGCGTCGAGGCGGCCGCCGAGGCCGGCCTCGATCGCCGCCGCTTGCACCCGCGCATTTGCCAGGGCGACGAAGCTGGCCGCGGTCGCCGCCTCGAACTGGGTCACCGCCTCACCCTCCGCGAGCGTGCGGTTGACACCCTCCGCCGCCCGCGCCACCTGCTCCACCGCCTTCGCCCACGCCTCCGGCGCCACCTCCTCGCCGCGGACCAGCGTCCGCTCCGACCAGCGCTCGGCGTGAGGGGAGACGGAGGCGCCGGCGCTCACTCCATGCGCCTCCAGCAGGGCCGCCGCCATCCGGGTGACCGAGGACTTGCCGTTCGTGCCGACGACGTGGATCGAGGCGAAGCGGTGCTGGGGCATCCCCAGCGCCGTCGTCAGCTTGCGCATCCGCTCCAGGCCCAGCCGCCAGCCGACGGGCTCCAGGGAGTTGAGATAAGCCTCCGGGTTGATCAGTTCAGCTCGGCGAGTTCGTTGCGGTAGCGCTCCAGCTTCCCGCGCTCCTCCTCGACCACCTCGGCCGGGGCCTTGGCGACGAACTTCTCGTTGCCGAGTTTGCGCTCGCCGCGCTCGACCTCGGCCCGCAGTTCCTCGCGCCGCTTCTCCAGCCGCTCGGCGACCGCTTCGGCGTCGAGCTGGTCGGAGCCGAGGACCCGCACCGGGCCGATCGCGGCCACCGGCTGCGCCCCCGCCCCGTCGAACTCGAAGCGGGAGAGGCGAGAGACGAACGACGGCGGCTCGACGCCGTCGATCACCGCCGCCAGGGTGGCACCGGCGGGAACGCCGGCCAGGTCGCGCCAGGCCCGCAGCCGCTGAGTCAGCCGGATCCCACCCTCAACGTCCTCCTCCGCTGTCTCGTCAAACAGCGACTCGTCGGCGACCGGGAACTCGTGGACGGCGAGGTGCCCCTGCCGGGCCGGGTGGTAGCTCCAAATCTCCTCGGTGACGAACGGCATCAGCGGGTGCAGCAGCGCCAGCACCCTTTCCAGCGCGTAGAGAAGCGTCGCCGAGACGTCCTCGTCGCCGTCGTAGAGGCGCGGCTTGACGATCTCCAGGTACCAGTCGCAGAGATCGCGCCAGAAGAAGGAGTAGGCCTCCCCGACGGCGTGAGCGAAGTCATAGGTCTCGAGCTTCTCGGTCACCGAGGCGATCGTCCGCTCCAGTCGCGACAGGATCCAGCGGTCCTCGACGTTGGCGGCGCGCGGGGCCGGGTCGACCGGCGCGGCGTTGAGGAGGATCAGCCGGCTGGCGTTCCAGAGCTTGTTGGCGAGGTCCCGGCCCTGCTGGACCTTGGCGTCGGAGAACCGCACATCCTGGGTCGAGGACATCGCCAGCAGCCCGAAGCGCAGCGCGTCGGCGCCGTGGACGTCGATCTCCTCCAGCGGATCGATCCCGGTCCCCAGGCTCTTCGACATCCGTCGGCCGTCCCTGGCCTGGATCACGGAGTGGACGTAGACGTCGCGGAAGGGAACGTCGCCGGCGAACTCGATCCCGGTCATGATCATCCGCGCCACCCAGAGGAAGAGGATCTCCCGCGCCGTGGTCAGGAAGCTGGTCGGGTAGAAGGCGCGCAGCTCGGGGGTGTCGTCGGGCCAGCCGAGGGTCGCGAAGGGCCAGATCGCGGAGCTGAACCAGGTGTCGAGCACGTCCTCCTCCTGGCGTAGCTCTCCCCCGCAGGCGCCGCAACGCTCGGGCTCGGCCTCGGCGACGATCGTCTCCCCGCAGGCGTCGCAGTACCAGACGGGGATGCGATGGCCCCACCAAAGCTGGCGGGAGATGCACCAGGGGCGGATCTCCCGCATCCAGTCCAGGTAGACCCGCTTCCACTGGGCCGGCGTGATCCGCACCTCGTCACGTTCGACCACCTCGATCGCCGGCCGCGCCAGCTCGTCCATGCGGCAGAACCACTGCAGCGAGATCAGCGGCTCGATTCGCTCGCCGGAGCGGTGGGAGAAGGGGACCGAGTGGGTGTAGGGCTCCTCGGCGCGCAGGCGGCCCTCCGCCCGCAGAGCCTCGACTACGGCCTTCTGCGCCTCGGCGGCGCTCATGCCGGCAAACTCCCCCGCCTCCTCGGTCATCCGGCCGTCGGGGCCGATCACGCCGATCTCCTCGAGCCCATGCTTGCGACCGATCTCGAAGTCGTTGGGGTCATGACCAGGGGTGATCTTCAGCGCCCCGGTGCCGAACTCAACGTCGACGTGCTCGTCGGCGATGATCGGGATGCGGCGGCCGACCAGCGGCAGGATCACCTGTTTGCCGACGAGGTCGCCGTAGCGCTCGTCGTTCGGGTTCACGGCGACGGCGGTGTCGGCGAGCATCGTCTCCGGGCGGACGGTGGCGACCGTCAGCACCTGGTCGGAGTCCTCGACCGGGTAGTCGATCGAGTAGAGGACGTCCTCGACCTCGCGGTTCTCCACCTCGAGGTCGGAGATGGCCGAACGCGAGCCCGGATCCCAGTTGACCATGTAGTTGTCGCGATAGATGTAGCCCTTGTCGAAGAGCTGCTTGAAGACGCGGTAGACGGCCGTCACGTAGCCCTCGTCCAGGGTGAAGCGCTCGCGCTCGTAGTCGCAGGAGGCGCCGAGCCGCTTGTACTGCTCGACGATCCGCGAGCCGTACTCGGCTTTCCACTCCCAGACCCGCTCGACGAAGGCCTCGCGGCCGAGATCGTGCCGGCTCTTGCCCTGTTTCTTCAGCTCTTTCTCGACCACCGCCTGGGTGGCGATACCGGCGTGATCCGTGCCGAGGATCCAGAGCGCGTTGCGGCCCCGCATCCGGTTCATCCGCACCAGCGCGTCCTGCATCGAGCCGTTCAGCGCGTGGCCCATGTGGAGCGCCCCGGTCACGTTCGGGGGCGGGATAGCGACCGAGAAATTCTCCTCCGGCGTACCCTCGGCGTCGGGGTGAAAGTACCCGCCCTCGATCCACTCGGCGAAGATCCGCGCCTCGACCTCCGTCGGGTCGTAACGGGTGGTGCTCTCCAGTTTTTGCCGGTCCCCCGCGCTCACGGGGGCGAGTCTAAAGACGCTAAGCGGATTCCTCGCTGAGGCCGTCTTCGGCCGGGCCGATGTCCTGCTGGACCGCCTCGGTGACGAGCGTCGGGCGGCGGCCCTCGGTGATCGTCTCCTTGGTGACGACGCACTTGGTGACGTCGCGGCGCGAGGGAAGCTCGAACTGGACGTCGAGCAGCGTTTCCTCGAGGATCGAGCGCAGGCCACGGGCACCGGTCTCCCGCTCCAGAGCCTTGTTGGCGATCGCCTCCAGGCTGTCCTCGGAGAAGACGAGCTCGATGTCGTCGAACTCGAAGAAGCGCTGGAACTGGCGGGTGAGCGCGTGGCGGGGCTCGGTCAGGATCGTGCAGAGGTCCTCGCGGCTGAGCTGGTGGATCGCGGTGATCACCGGCAAGCGGCCGATGAACTCTGGGATCAGGCCGTACTCGACCAGGTCCTCGGGCAGCACCTGCTCGAACCACTCGCCGGCGTCTTTCTTCTGACGGGAGGAGATTTCGGCACCGAACCCGATCCCGCGGTCGCCGACCCGGCGCTCGATGATCTTGTCCAGTTCGGCGAAGGAGCCGCCGCAGATGAAGAGGATGTTGGTGGTGTCGATCGTCAGGAACTCCTGGTGGGGGTGCTTGCGCCCCCCCTGCGGCGGCACCGAGGCGGTGGTCCCCTCGAGGATCTTCAGCAGCGCCTGCTGGACGCCTTCGCCGGAGACGTCACGGGTGATCGACGGGTTGTCGGCTTTGCGCGCGATCTTGTCGATCTCGTCGATGTAGATGATCCCCGTTTCCGCCTTCTTGACGTCGAAGTCAGCGGCCTGGATCAGCTTCAGGAGGATGTTCTCGACGTCCTCGCCGACGTAGCCGGCCTCGGTCAAGGCCGTTGCGTCGGCAATCGCGAAGGGGACGTTGAGGATGCGGGCCAGCGTCTGGGCCAGCAGCGTCTTGCCGCAGCCGGTCGGGCCAAGCATCATGATGTTCGACTTCTGCAGCTCGACCTCGGTCTCGTCGGACTGGGCGATCTGGACCCGCTTGTAATGGTTGTAGACGGCGACGGAGAGCGAGCGCTTGGCCGCCTCCTGGCCGACTACGTACTCCTGCAGGACGTCGTGGATTTCCTGCGGCTTCGGCAGGTTCTCCAGCTCGAAGGCGGGCGGCGCCGTCAGCTCCTCATCGATGATCTCGTTGCAGAGGTCGATGCACTCGTCGCAGATGTAGACGCCGGGACCGGCGATCAGCTTTTTCACCTGGCGCTGCGACTTGCCGCAGAAGCTGCAGAGGAGCTGCTCGTTCGAGTCTGAAGGACGTGCCAGCGGAATCCCCTCCTAACGGGACGATCTCTTGCCTCCGGCGGCGCCCCAAAGCTTAGACAGGGACCTGCACCGGTTCGTGAGGGTCGTTTACGGCATCGGCATGCCTGTCCCTTCACGTGAGCGCGGGCTTGCGTGGCGCTACCGTGAGCGAATGCCCCCTCCTGATGTGGAGATCGCCCCCGTCAGCGTCGAGCAGTTCGAGGCGCTGCTGCCGCTGATCGCCGCCTACCAGCGCTTCTACGAAGCCGAGGAGATCGACGAAGGGCGCAACCGCTCTTTTTTCCGCCGCTTCCTCGCCCCGAGCCAAGACGGCCTCCTAATCGGCGCCCACCGCGACGGGCGGCTCGTCGGCTACGCCTGCCTCTACTGGCACTTCAGCTCACTGGAGGCAACCGAGTCGGTGCTAATGAACGATCTCTACGTGATCGGTGAGGAGCGCGGCAACGGCGTCGGTCGCGCCCTGATCGAAGCGAGCGCCGAAGTCGCCCGTGAGCGCGGGGCTGCCTACGTCGAGTGGTCGACCGCCCCCGACAACAAGACCGCCCAGCTCCTCTACGACTCCACCGGCGCCGAGCGCAGCGAGTGGATCAGCTACGAGCTGCGAATCTGATCGACTCGCTCAGACCGAGCGAAGGTCGGGTGGCGGGGGCGGCTGCTGCCGATCAAGCCGGTCGATCACCCTGAAGATCGCCTCGATCAGCGCTCGCCGCTCGTCTCGGTGCTCTTTCAGCTCGGCGACGATCGCGTCCGTCTTGCGAGCGCTTTCCAGCATCATCACCCGTTCCTCCTGCCACCGCGCATCGGCCTTAGCCCATCGCTCCTGCAACATCGCCGTGAGCTCTTCCTGCTTTGCGGTGGCTGCCTCCTGCTTCTTCCTCGCCTCCTCGACACCCGCCCGCGCGACTTCGGTGCGGGCGGCGCATTCAGCTAGCACTGCAGACAGTTCCTTCCCGGCCACGAGGGCGATTCTGCCAGGGGTGACCGTACGCGTCGCGCGCAGATTGGAGAAATTCTGTAACGCGTTAGCGTCGGTTCTGTGACTTTCGAGCTGGAGCCGATCGACCGCGACGATCCGGAGGTGCGGCGGCTGTACGCGGACTTCGTGCGGGAGGCCGACGGGCCGCTCGTCTACGACCGCGAGGATGCCGGGATTGACCTCGAGGAGGAGATCGCCAAGGGCCCGCCACTCGACCTGGTGGCGCCGAACGGCGTCCTGTTGCTGGCCCGCGTCGACGGGAACTCTGCAGGCCTGGGCGGGATCCGCTACCTCGACACCGATACCGCCGAGGTGAAGAGCATGTACGTGGCGCCCCCCTTCCGCGGCACCGGCCTCGGACGCCGGATTCTCGCCCGGCTCGACGAGATCGCGCTCGAGCATGGCTGCCGCGCCGTCCGGCTCGACACCTCTGACTACCTCACCCCTGCCGTCGGCCTCTACCGCGCCGCCGGCTACCGCGAAGTCCCCGCCTACAACGACAATCCGAAAGCCGACCTCTGGTTCGAGCGGGCGCTGCGGCAGGATGACTAGCTGTAGCGATCCCAGCGGCGGAGGTCGGCTTCGGGGTTGACGACGTCACCCCGCTCGTGGATCTCGAAGTGAAGGTGGCAGCCGGTGCCAACCGCGTTGCCGGTTTCGCCCACCGCCCCGACCCGCTCCCCCTCCCACACCCGCGCACCGCGTCGAACCCGCGCCGGGCGCGGCATGTGGGCGTAGAAGTAGCTGCGCCGCTCGCCTTCACCGTGCAGCAGCAGGTAGTTGCCGTAGAGGACGGGGTCGTAGCCGCGCCGCAACACCCTGCCGTTGCGGACCGCGACCAGCGGCGTGCCGCAGGCGGCGGTGATGTCGAACCCTTCGTGGATGCGGCCGCCGCTGCGCGGCGCGTGGTAGGTCCCAATCGCCCCCCGCACGCCGTGCGGCCCGCGCACCGGGAAGACGTGGCCGAAGTACGAGACGCTCCCATCCGGGCTGGCGCCGGGCGCCGGGTCGGGAACGAGGAGGAGGGCCGCGAGGGCGAGGATTAAGGCGCCGACGCGCCTCAGTGGTGCTCGATCACGCGGTCGACGATGTTGTACTCCTTCGCCTCCTCCGCGCTCATGAAGTAATCCCGCTCGGTGTCTTTGGTGACCTTGTCGAACGGTTGACCGGTGTGCTGGGCGATGATCTCGTCGAGGCGGCGACGGACGTCGATGATCTCTTTGGCGTGGATCTCGATGTCGGTCGCCTGGCCCTGGAAGCCGGCCGAGACCTGGTGGATCAGGATCTTCGAGTTCGGCAACGCCATCCGCTTGCCGGCGGCGCCGCCGCTCAGCAGCAGCGCGCCCATGCTCATCGCGACCCCGACGCAGATCGTCTGCACGTCGGGTTTTATGAACTGCATCGTGTCGTAGATCGCCAGCCCGGCGTAGACGGAGCCGCCGGGGGAATTGACGTAGAGGCTGACGTCCTTGTCCGGGTCCTCGGACTCGAGGTGCAGCAGCTGCGCCACGATCAGGTTGGCGATGTCCTCGGTCACCGGCGTGCCGAGGAAGATGATCCGCTCGCCCAACAGGCGCGAGTAGATGTCGAAGGCGCGCTCGCCGCGCGAGGTCTGCTCGACGACCATCGGGACCAGAGGACTCATGGCCCGCACTCTATAGAAGGCATCAGGCGTGCTCAGTCGCTGCCGGGAGTCCAGAGCCCGCCGACTTTCGGGTCTTTCTCACCCTCCGGCGCGAGGATTTTCTCCCGTGCCTCGGCCTGCTCCTTGCGGGCGTCGGCATCCTCTTTGGGGATCGGCTTCGCCGACTCGGTGACGACCTCGATCGCCTTGCGGGCGCGGATGTCCTCGCGCACCATCGAGTCGCGGCCGCTCGCGCGCAGGCGCTCCAGCAATTTCTCCGGAGTCGTCCGTTCGTGTTCGGCGCTGTGCTCGAGCGCCTCGACCATCTCCTCGTCGGAGACCTCGATCCCCTCGGCCTCGGCGATCGCGGTGACGACCGCCTCCCGCTTCAGCTCCTTTTCCGCATCGGGCTTGGTCTCATCGATCAACTCCTCACGCGTTTTCCCCTGCATCTGCAGGAAGGCGTTGGGGTCCATGCCGCGCCCTGCCAGCTGGCGTTCCATCCGCTCCCAGCGTTCTTCAGCACGAGCGGTCGCGAGCTCGTCGGGAACGTCGACGGTCGCTGCTTCGACGGCGGCATCGATCGCGGCGACCCGGAAGTCTTCCTCGGCGCGGCTCCCCAGCGCCGTCCCGACTTTCTCGCGGATGTCGGCGCGAAGCTCCTCGAGGGTGTCGAACTCGGAGGCGTCGGAGGCGAAGTCGTCGTCGAGCTCCGGCAGGATTTTCTCCCGCACCTCCTTCACCTTGACTTTGAAGACAGCGTCCTTGCCGGCCAGATGCTCGACCTGGTAGTCGCTCGGGAAGGTGACCTTCACCTCGCGCTCCTCTCCCGCCTCGGCGCCGACCAGCTGCTCCTCGAAGCCCTCGATCAACTGCCCGGATCCCAGCGCCAGCAGGTAGTCCTCGGCGGTCCCTCCCTGGAAGGCGGAGCCGTCGACGAAGCCCTCGAAGTCGATCAGCGCCGAATCGCCCTCGGCGGCGGCGCGGTCGACCTGCTCCAGCCGCGCGAACCCCTCGCGGACCCGCTCGACCTCAGTGTCGACGATTTCGTCGGGGACCTCTTTCTCCTCTTTGCCGACCTCGAGACCTTTGTACTCGCCAAGGTCGGCGACAGGACGTACTCCCACCTCGAACTTGAACTCGAGCGGCTGCCCCTCCGCCTCCGGCGCCGAGACCATCTCAATGTCGGGGTCGCCGACAGGGCTCACGTTCGAGTCGAAAAGCGCGCGTTCATACCACTCCGGCAGCGCCTCGCGGATTGCCTCCTGCAGGACGCTGCCGAAACCAAGCCGCTGGATGATCAGCGATGCCGGCGCCTTGCCAGCGCGGAAACCCGGCATCCGCATCTCTTTCGCCAGCCCCCTGGCGGCGCGGGAAGTCGCCTTCTCGACGTCGCCCGCGGGGACCTCGACCTGCACTTCGGCCCTTGAATTCGGCAGCTCTTTAACGGTGGTCTTCATCGGACGCGTGACCCTAGAGGATCGCTCATCGCCGCCGCGCCAGCATCGTCCGCAAGGCGACCGAGAAGTCGATCGCGAAGGAGAGACCGCGGCCCACGGGCCCCGTCACCAGCCAGGCCCGCAGCCGCTCGCCGAGCTCACTCATTGGCGTATTCCAGCAAGGAAGAGTCGACGAGCCACTCAACCGGGGCCCGATCGTCGCTGTAGACATCGCCGCCTGGCAGCCGCGGCTCCAGGCCCCTCGCCGCTCGCCGGGCCTCCGGCCGCAGCGGCGCCGGCAGGGCATCGAGGTTGGTCTGCAGACGCGGCCCGGAAACGGCTCCCTCGCCGGCCACTAGCAAGGTGTTCGTGTCCTCGATCGGGTAGCGCAGCACCCGCGGAAAGGCGGCCGCCATCGTCCGCCCCAGCACCCGCTCCAGCTCCCACGCCCCCTCCGGGTGGCCGACGTTGACGATCACCAGGCCGCCCGGCGCGAGCCGCTCCCGCACCAGCTCGAAGAACTCGCGGGTCGCCAGGTAGAACGGGATGTAGGGCTGGCGGTAGGCGTCGACCATGATCGCGTCATAGCCGCCGGCGGAGTGCTCGAGCCAGGGCCGCGCGTCCTCGGCGAAGGTCCGCATCCGCCGGTTGCGCAGGTCGAAGTAGCGGCGCCCCAGCTCAGTCAGCTCGGCGTCGATCTCAACCGCGTCGACCGCGGTGCGCGGGAAGAAGTGGCCGAAGGAGCGGGCGACCGTGCCGGCGGCGTTGCCGAGGATCGCGATCCGCCGCGGCGGCCGCCGGCTGGCGGCGGCCGACAGCACGAGGTGGCCGTCCCAATAATCGCCGGTCAGATAAGACCCCGGCCGGTAGAGCGAGTGCACCGCTTGGCCCTCGTTCAGCTCCAGCACCCGGGTCCCGTCGTCGCGTTCGATGACCCGGGCGTACTGGTGCGTGGTCTCCGCCTCGAACAGGACACGCCCGTCGGCGTCGGCCTTGATCGTCCCCACCGGGACCGCCAGCACGGCGAGCAGGGAGACGGGAACGGCGAGGCCGCGCCAGCCGACCCCCAGCGCCGCGACTAGCGCCAGCCCGCAAGCGAAGACGAGGAAGGTCCGCTGCGTGCCCAGTAGCGGGATCAGCAGCAGCGCCGAGGCCATCGTTCCGATCAGCGAGCCGGCGGTCGAGATCGCGTAGAGCCGCCCGACCACCTCCCCCGAGCTCCCCACCTCGGCGACGGCCAGCCGGACCGCCCAGGGCGCCGCCGCGCCGAGCAGGGTCACCGGCACCGCAACCAGAATCAGGACGCCGAACAGGGAACCGGCGAAGCCGCCGACCGAGACCGTGTCGAACGCGTCGACCGAGAAGCCGAGAAAGGGGCGGGCGAGGAACGGGACCAGGGCGATCAGGACCGCCGCGGCCAGGACCAGCAGGCACAGTCCGCGCAGGTGGGGGTGGCGGTCGGCGTAGCGACCGCCGAACCAGTATCCGACCGAGAGGGCGACGAGGACGACGCCGATCGTGTTCGCCCAGACGATCGTCGAGGCGCCGAAGTAGGGCGCCAGAAGCCGCGCCGCGGCGATCTCGACGCCGAGGCTGGAGGCGCCGACGACGAAGACGAGCGCCGTCAGTAGCCGGCGCTCAGCCATGGCGGTCCTCGCCCTCGCCCCCCGCACCGGTCAGCTGTCGCTCCAGCCGCGCCCCCTGGCCGGCCGCGACCGCGCGCTGCGCCCGTGCCTCGTCGAGCTCGACTCCTCGCTCCGCCGCCAGGTCCAGCAGCCGCTGCTTCTCGATCCCCTCGCGCGAGGCCTCGAAGAAGAACCAGGCCAGCAGGCCGAGGCCGAGGAAGGTTCCCTCGACCATCATCACCACCCCCGCCGTGCTCTGGTCGGCAAGCGGGGTGATGCTCCAGTAGCGCTCTCCCTCGGCGTAGATCGGGTAGAGCACCGTGCCCGACCACATCAGGACATTGCCGAGGATCGCGCCGGCGAACCGCACCAGGATCACGTACCCCACCTTCCACGGCGCCGTGAACCAGACGGGCTTCGGCAGCGGCCCGAAGACCGGCATCCACATTAGGCAGCCGAAGAAGATGAAGCTGGCGTGCTCGAGCAGGTGGGCCGCCGCACCGCCGTAGGCAGCGTCATACAGGGCCGGGATGTGCCAGATGTAGAAGTTGAGCGCCCATAACGGCAGGGCGACGAGCGGGTGGGCGAGAAAGCGCAGCCGGTCGAAGAAGCGAATCGCAAGGACCGGCTGCAGCAGCGGCCCGGTCAGGCCGAGGACCAGCAGCAACGTCGCCAGGTCGCCCAGCAGCAGGTGCTCGACCATGTGAGCGATGACCAGCTCCTCGGCGACGTGAGCGACCGGCGAGGCGAGCGCGAGGGCGATCATCAGCAGGCCCCCGGCGAAGCAGAGCTGGCGCCAGAGGGGAACCGGTCGGCCCCGGTCGGCCAAGGTCATCGAGCGCTTCCCGTAGAGCGCGGCGACCACCACTAGGGGCAGCAGCTCCAGCGGAGCAAAGGCGGCCGCCACGTGGGCGAAGGAGGGGTTCATCGATTTCAGCGTAGCCCGCTGGTAGCTTGGCTTCGCCCGTGAGCTCCCACGCAGACCGCTTTCCTCCGATCGGGAGCTACGGCTTCCTCTCCGACTGCCACACCGCCGCCCTCGTCTCCTTGAGCGGCAGCATCGAGTGGCTCTGCTTTCCCCGCTTCGACTCCCCCAGCGCCTTTGCCGCCCTGCTCGACCGCGACGCCGGCCACATGTCCCTGCGGCCGACCGGGGTGACGGTGCCGATCAGCCGCCGCTACGCGCCCGGAACGCTGGTGATCGAGACGACCTGGGTCACCGATACCGGCTGGGTCGTGGTCAAGGACGCGCTGACGATCGCCGACTGGGTGCCGTCCGGGGGCGACGCCGACCGCAAGCGCGGCCGGCCCGACACCGAACACGAGTCCGACCGCTCGCTACTGCGGACGATGACCTGCATCGACGGCGAGGTCGAGATGGAGATGGAGTGCCTGCCGCGCTTCGCCTACGGCGCTGAGGCCGCGCAGTGGAGCGGCGGTGAGCTGGGCGAAGCCGTGGCGAAGGCCGGAGACGGGACCGAGCTGCTGCTGACCAGCGACCTGGACCTGCGGATCGAGGACGGCGCCATCCGCGGCAAGGTCAGGCTGCGGGAAGACCAGAGCGCCTTTTGCGCGATCACCTGGGGGGACGAAGACCTGGGCGGCCCCCGCAGCTCCCCCGAGGCGCAGGAGCGGATCGACTCGACCGAAGAGTTCTGGCGGGAATGGCTGCGCGACGGCAACTTCCCCGACCACCCCTGGCGCATCCTCCTGCAGCGCTCGGCGCTCGTCCTCAAGGGCCTCACTTATACCCCGACCGGGGCGATCGTGGCCGCCCCCACCACGTCGCTGCCGGAGACTCCCGGCGGCGAACGCAACTGGGACTACCGCTTCAGCTGGATCCGCGACTCCACCTTCAGCCTCTGGGCGCTGCACACGCTGGGCTTCGACCGCGAGGCGCGGGACTTCATGCGCTTCATCGTCCAGGTCTGCCGCGATCAGCCCGACCTGCAGATCATGTACGGGATCGGCCACGAGCGGGAGCTGACGGAGAGAACGCTCGACCACCTCGACGGCTACGGCGGCGCCAAGCCGGTGCGGGTCGGCAACGGCGCCTTCGACCAGCGCCAGAACGACGTCTGGGGCTCGCTGCTGGACTCGATCTACATCCACGAAAAGGCGCTGCGCGGGAGCGGCACGCCGGCCGACCGGCAGCTGATCGCCTACCAGGTGGAGGCGGCGATCGAGGCCTGGCCGCATCCCGACCAGGGGATCTGGGAGTCGCGCGGCGAGCCACAGCACTACGTCTCCTCGAAGCTGATGATCTGGGTCGCCGTCGACCGCGGCGCCCGCCTAGCCGTCAATCTCGGGTTCGGGGAAATGGCCGCGACCTGGCAGGCCAAAGCCGACGAGTTCAAGGCGGAGATCCTCGAGCGCGGCGTCCGCGACGGCATCTTCCGCCAGCACTACGACACCGACGCCCTTGACGCCTCGCTGCTGCTGATCCCGCTCTTCCGCTTCCTGCGGCCGGACGACCCGCGGGTGCGCGACACCGTCAACGCGATCGCCCGCGACCTGACCGAGCACGGCCTCGTCTGCCGCTACAAGGTCGATGAGACCGACGACGGCCTCCGCGGCAAGGAGGGCACGTTCCTGATCTGCTCCTTCTGGCTGGTCTCGGCGCTCTCGGAGACCGGCCAGCGCCAGCGGGCGCGGGAGCTCTGCGAGCGCCTGCTGGAGGCGGCCGGCTGGCTCGACCTCTACGCCGAGGAGCTCGACGCCGAATCGGGCCGCCACCTCGGCAACTTCCCCCAGGCCTTCACCCACCTGGCGCTGATCAACGCCGTCTCCCACGTGATCGCCGACGAGCAGCGCGAGGACGGTGGCTACACCGCCGTCTTCACCGAGATGGGCGGCATCCGCGAGGACGCCTGAGGCGTACGCCGCAAGATCACTCGCAGACAGAAGGTTCCACAGACAAGACGTCTCCCGCTCCTCCTATATTTCGGAGCGTCATGGCACAGAACGATCGATCCGGGGAAACCGCTCTGCTCATCGCCCTCCGCCACCCGCTGCGGCGGCGGATTCTGCGCGTGATGGCGGACGGAGAGCCGACCAGCCCAAACAGGCTGTCGGCCACCTTGCGAAAGCCGCTCAGCAACGTCAGCTACCACCTGAGGGTGCTGGCGCATTGCTCTGCCGTGACCTTGGTGACAACCAAAGGCATAGGAGGGGCTATGAACCAGATCGGCGGGAGTACGACCACTTGGGCAGAGGACGAGACGGTGGAGTCGGCGGTGCTGCGGCAGCTGCTCGACCTGCATCCGGCACGGCTGACGCTGGATGAGCTGACCCGGGAGATGGGCGGCGGCCACGGCGGCTTCGCCGAGTGCGACGCGGTCCAACGCGCAGTGCGGGACCTTGCCGCCGCCGGCCTCCTGCACAAGGGGGAAGAATTCGTCGCCCCAACGCGGGCGGCGGTGCGTTTCAGCGAGTTGCTGGACCGCTGACGACGTGGTGGAAGGCCGGGCGCAGGCGCTCGCGAAGTTCGCGGGCGGCCTGCGCCGCCACTTCGTCCTCCTCGCCGGCACTAACAAGAACCACTTGCCCGGCGGGGAAGCTTCCCAGCTGGTCTTCGACCGCCTGGACGATGTCCTCGTCCCCCACCCGTGCCTCCGCCTCCACCCCCGCCGCGGCCAGCGCGGCGACGCTGAGCACGAGGCGCTGCTGCGCCTCTCGCCGGGCAGCCTCGACGTCAGATGCCCAGCGGTCGAGGAAGCCGATGTGAGCGGGCGCCAGCACCATCACCTCGCCTGATTCCCCTCCGTTCGCCAGGCGCGAGACCTGCTCAACCGCCCGCGGGTCCTCGAGCCGATCAGCGAGCACGACCAGGATCCGATGGGGGTCGGCGCGGTCGGGCGCGGGTCCGATCCCCCCTCGCGGTCGCTGTCGCGCGGCGACAACGACGATCCCCACCGCGACCAGAGCCCCTACCGCGACCCCGGTGGCGGGACCGCCGAGGTAGAAGGCAAATGCAATAGGGACGGCGATCGCGGCGACGATCGGAGGGAGCTTCCAAGGCTTCACCTCTGAAGCTTCTCAAGCGCCCCGATCGCCGTCCCAGTTCCTCAGTTGCCCTTCCAAATGGCTTCAGGGCTGACGCGCGCAGTAGTCACCATCTGCATCGATTCCACCTCCCCTTCTCCCTTGATTTCCCATTGCCGCCCATCCACGGCGGATCGCTCTAAAGCGACTGACCAATGTTTACTTTAATTGATTCCAGCAATCAAGGGACCGTCAGCAAAACTCAGCAATATTCGTAAAACGCGGGAGCGTTGTGAAATTCCTGATTGACAAGGTGTAAAGTCTTGTTATCGGCCAATACCCCTGGAACCGAACCTAAGGACTTAAGGCCTTGCCGAAGACGAAAAACAAGAAAGAGGGCGTCGAACAGATCGTCGCGAAAGCGTTCGCACACCCTCTGCGCGTGCAGATCCTGATCACTCTGAATGAAAAGGTGGCGAGCCCGAACATGCTCGCGCAGCAGCTCGACGAGAGCCTCAACCTCGTCGCCTACCACGTGCGCGTGCTGGAGAAATACGACTGCATCGAGCTGGTCGACACGAAGCAGCGGCGAGGCGCCACCGAGCACTTCTACCGTGCCACCCGTCGTCAGCTGCTCAGCGACGATCAGTGGGCGAAGATGCCAGCCAGCCTTCGACCAGGCATGGCCGCTGCGATCATCAAAAGCATCTTCGAGGACATCGAGATCGCTTCCAAAGGTGGAACCCTGGAAGAGATCGATGACGCTCATGTCAGCCGCACCCCGATGGTTCTCGACCAGAAAGGCTGGTCCGACGTGGCCGAGCTGCTGGCCGGAGGCCTCAACCGGCTCCTCGAGATCCAGACCGAAGCCTCAGCGCGTATCGCCGAGAGCGGCGAGCCCGGCGTTCTCGCCAAAGTGCACCTGCTCCACTTCAAGTCGCCCAGCCCCGACGAACTCGAGACTGCGGAATAAACCACCCCTCGGGCTCCCGCGGGGGCCCGAGGCGCCCTCCCGCTATGGTTGCTCCGACGGTGAGATCACCGTCGCGCTGCACAGCTTCGGACTGACGCTCTCAGGGCAGCGACGTTGATTAAGTATCGTCGCCTAATCGATCGATGCTGTGAGCAGCCAAGAAACGCCTAGGAGCGAAGACCAGTCAAGCCCAGGCCCCGGAGAGGGCCTTGCAAGCGAGCGCGTGCTTTGGGCGCGCTTCGCCAAAGACCGCGACCCCGCGATCCGCGAGGAGCTCGTTCGTCGCTACCTGCCCTTCGCGAAAAACCTCGCCCTCCGCTACCGCGGCGCCAGCGAGTCTTTCGACGACCTGCTTCAGGTCGCCAGCCTCGGTCTGGTCAATGCGATCGATCGCTTCGACCCCGAGCGCGGCGCTCCCTTCACCGCCTTCGCGTCGCCGACGATCCTCGGCGAGCTAAAGCGACACTTCCGCGACCGGGTCTGGACCGTCCGGGTGCCGCGCGGCCTGCACGATCGGATGGCCGAGGTCGAGAAAGCCATCTCCGAGCTGACGGTCGGCCTGCAGCGCTCCCCCTCGGTCAGCGAGATCGCCGAGAAGCTCGAAATCGACCCGACCGAAGTGCTCGAGGTGCTGGAGGCCAACCACAACCGCCGACCGCTCTCACTCGACCGGCCTGTCGGCGGCGAAGACTCTGAAGAATCGCCGGCGGCGGAGTGGGTCGGTGACGAAGACGCTGGCTACGAGCTGGTGGAGGACAAACTGGCCCTGGAGGGGGCACTCCCCCACCTCGACGAGCGCGAGCGCCTGGTCCTGCAGTTGCGCTTCGTCGAGGACCTCACGCAGTCGCAGATCGCCGAGCGGATCGGCCACTCGCAGATGCACGTCTCCCGCATCCTCCGCCGCACCCTGGAGCGAATCCGCGCCGAGGTGGCCGAGCAGAGTGCGGCCGCCAGCGACGGCGAGTAGGCCCGGCTGCCCCGGGCCGGCGGTTCCTAGTTCTTAGAGAGCGAGGAGATCGCAACGACGAGGTACTCGCCTTCGTCGCCCTCCTCGACCCGCAGCTCGTCGGTCAGCGCCTCCAGCGAGCCGCCCACCTCGGGAAGCTCGAAGCTGGCGCGCAGGCGCTCGGCGCCGCCGTGGGTCATCGGCCCGACCTTGAGCTCGATCCCCTCGGGTAGGTCGGCGATGCTGAGCAGTACGTGCCCGTCGCTGAAGCCCTGCGGGGCGCGAGCGGAGATCGCGTCGCTCAGCAGCATCGTGTCGGAGAGACGATCGACGCTGATGTCCTGCCGGGCGGCGAGGGCCGAAAGCGCCCGGCTCAGCACCGGGCCAATGATCTCCGGCGGGCCGACCCGGATCCGCGTCTCCTCGTCGGCAGTCACGGTGAAGGTCGAGCCGGGGGCGCCGTTCTCGCGCGCCTGCAGAGGTACGTGCATGCGAATCTCGGTTCCTTTGTCGGCTCCGCCCTTGATCTCGAAGCTGCTCGAAAGCGCGGCGATCAGGGTCAGGCCGATCCGCAGGCTCTGCCGGGCGTCGACGTCGGGGCGCGGCCGGATGCCGTTCCCGTGGTCGCGGATGACGACGGTGAGGCCGTCGCCGTCGCTTTCCGCCTCGACCTCCAACGGTCCCGCCTCCATCCCGGCGTAGGCGTGGACGACCACGTTCATACAGGCCTCGGTCACCACCGTCTTCAGGTCGGCCAGCGAACCCTCGTCCATCCCCAGCCGTTCCGCCAGGCCGGCCAGAGCATGGCGCACGACGGCCACATTCTCGGCCCGTGCCGGAAGGGACATTTGGAGCCCCGAGCGATCGTTGGTTGAGGTATTCAAAGTTACGGCCTGCCCCCCAGAGCCTCGAGGCTCCTCATTTGAGTCGCGAGCATAACCTGCTGCCTCGCATCAAGTGCTGCTTACCCCTGGCGCAGAGGAGCAAAACAGGGTGTGGCCACCCGCACAGACTGCGGTAGCATCGAGCCGTGAACCCCACCCCCTTTGAAGTCAAGGACGGCGGTCTGGAGCAGGGCGTCCGCACGATTTACGTCCGTGGAGAGCTCGATCTCAGCACCGCCCCGAAGCTGGAAGGCCCGCTGGAGCAGGCGCTTGCGAGCGGCGAGGGTTCGGTACTGATCGATCTCTCCCAGTGCGAGTTCATCGACTCGACCGGAATCGCCCTCATCGTCCGCGCCTGGCAGCGGCTCGACAGCGGCGAAAACGGCCGCGCCCTAGTCATCTGCAGCCACAACGAACAGGTCCGCCGCGTCCTCGAGATCACCGGCCTCGAGCTCTCGATCCCGGTTCACACCACCCGCGACGAAGCCCTCGCCGCGATCGTCGGCTGAGGCTTCCCTGGACGGAGCGCTGCCGGTAAGGAGTGCCGGTAACCCCCTTCACTCGCATGCTGGCTGGATCGTCTTCAGCTGGCCGCGATGGCTGCCAGGCCAGATGCGCAAAACGTTCAGGGGGTCACCGGCACTCCTCTCGACACGCTGAAAGGGACAGCTCGGGGCTCCGTGGAGGAGGGTGCGAATACCCCTCCACGAAGGCTCAAGGACAGAGATACCGCAGCTTGCATGCGCCCCAGCTGCGCGACGGGCTTCGTGGAGGGGTATTCGCACCCTCCCCTGGGTAACCGATAAGGATGCCGCCGCAGCGTCGCCGTCCTCGTCTTCCGCGGGAGCTGTTCGAGACCCGCAGCCATGCTTGGCACTCGCTCGGGCTGGGCGAGGAGCTGAATCCGCGGTTCACTAAACGGCAGTTCGGCGGCTTGTTGCTGGCGCTGCTGGTGATCGCCGGGACCCTCTTCGTCTACTACAACCGGCACTCGATTGCCCCCGGTTACGGGCAGTGGGTCCGCATCGGGACCGTGATCGTCCTGATCATCGTCGGCTCGGCTGCGACGCACTGGCTGGCGCGGGGCCTCTCGCCGCGGCTCTACCGGCGGCTCGATCCCGCCACGGCGGGGACCACCGGGTTCGTGATCCGGCTCTTGGCGATGACCGCTGTCGTCGTCTTCGCGCTGCGCATCGCCGGAGTCACCGCCAGCACCCTCGCCGTCGGCGGCGCCTTCACGGCGGTCCTGCTCGGCCTCGCCGCCCAGCAAGCGCTGGGCGGGATCTTCGCCGGCATCGTCCTGCAGAGCACGAGGCCCTTCCGTGTCGGCGAACGGGTGCGGCTGGTCGGCGGCGCCCTGGCCGGCTCGATCGAGGGGACTGTGTCCTCCCTCGGCCTCTTCTACACCACCCTCAGCCAGGGGGCCGACCGCCTGATGGTTCCCAACAACGTCCTCCTCAGCCTCGTCGTGGTACCGCTGCGCGAGCCCGACAAGGTGGACGTGCGGGCCCGCTTCCCCTCCCACGCCAGCCCCAAGCAGATCGAGGAACGGCTACTGCAGGCGATCACCGTCCCAACCCGCTACAAACCGAGCGTCTCACTCGAGGAGCTCGACGGCGACGGCGTCGTCTTCCGCGTCAGCGCCACGCCCCTGCGCCCGGAAGACGGCTCGCAGCTGGCCGAGGAGGTGCTGGAGGCGCTGCGGCGGGAGGAACCCTCAACCGCGGAAACCCGCCGCTCTTAGAGGGAGCCGCGCCCTCCTAGCTGCCGGCCCCACCCTGGTCGGTGAAGATCAGGATCGCCAGGTTGATCGCGATCGCCAGCGGGGTGATCACCAGCGCCACCGTGCGGAAGGCCTTGGCGAAGCCGCCGCGGTAGCGGATGCTCTCGAAGATGGTGAGGCCGACGACGTGGGCGAGGTTCGCCAGCGCGACCCCGATCGCGATCAGGATCGCCACCGCTTCCCAGCCCTGCTCGTGCCCGGTGCCGGAGGCGACAGCGGCGGCGAGGATGGCGACGATGATCGTGCCGAGGACGCCGGCGACCATCCCGGCGAAGTCGGAGCGGGTCATCCCAGGGACGTAGGCGCCACCGGCGACTTCCTTGTCGGCCAGTGGATTGACGAGGCCCTCCCCCGTCGTCTCGACGTCGACGACGTGGTCGGAGTGCTGGGCGTCGCCGCCCTCAAGCAGGACGAGGCGCAGCGGCGGCTCGATCGATTCCTGGGCGCGCTCGTAGAGGCCCTTTTCGTACCACTCGGCTTCGCCCTCGGGGTGCTCGAAGATCAACACCTCGTCCGCGGGTCCTTTCAGCAGCGCGTCCTGGGCGGCCTGAACGGGATCGGGGTCGCCGACCTCGCCGCTGGCCTTCACGCCGCCGTCACGCAGCATCCTCAAGACGCTCTCCAGCCGCTCTTTAGCCCGCTCCCTGGGCTCCTCGATGTCGCCGAGGGTGTGCCGGAGCGGGCTCGCCTCGACGGCCGGGACGACCACCCGCACCTCGAGGCCGTCGCCGTCGGCATTCGACTGCAGCTGCTCGATCGGCTCGTTGCCGTGGAGCTCGTCGGTGACGATCGCGATCACTCGGTGTGGCATGACCGGTCTCCTATTCGTTCTTGCGAATCGACTCGTCGGCGTCCTGCGGGATCTCTTCGTCGGCTTCGCCGAAGACCGCGTCGGTGGGCTCCTCGGGGCGGCCCGCGTCCCGGTTCGGGAAGCGTTTCTGGTCGCCGTGAGAAGCGTTGTCAATCAACTCGGCCTCGGCGAGCTCGAAGCCCTCCGACTCGCCGCCGCCGCCCTCAACCACGGCCCGTTCGGCCGGGTCGTCGATCGGGTCGTCGGGAGCCGGACCGCCGATCTCGGCCGCTTCGGCGGCCGCGGCTTCCGCCTCTTCCTCGGCGATCGGGTCGCGCTCTTCCTCGGGGCGATTCGTCTCAGCGCTCATGACGGGCGACGCTCCCCCCAGATGCCAGTCGGCGTCTCGTTCTCGTGCTGGGGCTGGCGACCGGGCTGCTCCGGCGGCGCCAGTTTCTCGTCGGCGCGCGGCTTCATCGCGACGTACCCGAGGAAGAGGGCGAAGCCGATGGCGAAGATGATCAGGGCGAAGATCGGCGTCCAGGCGACGGCGATCAGGCCGAGAAGGATGAATAGGACTATCGGTATGAAGTACATGCCCGGCGGTTACCCCTGCCGCCCAGGCACGAAACTCGCTGTCTCGTTTTCCCGCCAGGCGCGAATGGGTACTCGCAAAGTGCAAAGCCAAGCGACTGGAGGAGTGACGATGGGGACTCAAGAGGCAGGCAACATCACCGGCACCAAGGACAAGGACTACAACGTCATCTGGTTCGTCGAGCAGTGCCTCAGCAACGTACTGCGACTCGAGACCTACATCGAAGACGCGGAGCGCGACGGGGACTCCGACCTCGCGGACTTCTTCCGCCGCGCACAGGAGACGAGCCGCAAGGGCGCCGAGCAGGGCAAGGATCTGCTGCGCTCCCGTCTCTCGTCCTGAGGACGCGCGTCCTCGCGGACGCCCACGCCCCGGTCGGCCCGGCTAGGAGCCGGTGCTGACCGAGGCGGAGCTCGCCGTACGGCCGGCCATCCAGCCGGCGGCCGCGCCGACTGCGCCGCCGAGACCCAACAGGGTGGCCGTCCGCATCGGATCGCGCCGCAGCTTCGACGTCGTCCCGCGGGCCGTGTGCTTCACCGCCAGCTTGGCGGCCTTCCGTGCGAGGGTGGTCTTCTTTGCTGACATGGCAGATCGATACCCCGCCGGCTCCTCGCCTACACCGGCTGCGGGACCGAGAGACCCTGCCGCAACGAGATCGCGTTCGGCGGGGCGAATTCCTCCCAGTCGTTGTTGAGGTAGACAAAGACCTCGCGGCGGGAGCGCCAGGCGGCGATCCGGCGCCGCCAGTGGTCGAGCTCGGTCGCCGAGTAGTTGCCGTTCCTGCCCCGGGCACCGTGGTGGAGGCGCAGGTAGGCAAGCTCACCGGCGGGCTTGGCCTCAGGCAGCGGGCGGCGTCCGTCGTGCGGGATCACCAGAGAGGTGCCGTGCTCCTCCAGCAGTCGCCGCACTGCCGGCACGAACCAGCTCGGGTGGCGGAACTCGAAGCAATGCCGAGCCGGCGGCAGCAGCTCCAGGGCTGCAGCCAGGACCGCGTCGTCGCGGTGGAAGTTGCCCGGCAGCTGCCACAGCACCGGCCCCAGCTTGCCGCTCTCCCGCAACGGCTCCAGCGGCTCCCAGAAGCGGGCGAGGCCCTGCTCGATGTTGCGCAGCCGTTTCATGTGCGTGAGGTAGCGGCTCCCCTTCACGGCGAAGAGGAAGCCCGGGGGCGTGCGCTCGACCCACCCCTCCACCACCTCGCGCTTGACCAACCGATAGAAGGTGTTGTTGACCTCGACCGTGTCGAAGATCTCGGCATAGCGCTCGAGCCAGCGTGCCGGCGGCACGTCCTTGTAGATGCCCCGGCGCCAGGAGTCGTAGACCCAGCCCGAGCAACCGATGCGCACATTTTTCATCGTCATCTGGGTACCCCGCTGCTATGCGCTTGAACGCGATCCTCGACGTCGACGGCACCCTCGTCGACACCAACTACCACCACGCGATCGCCTGGCATCGGGCCCTGCACGCCAACGGCCACCAGGTCCAGATGTGGAAAGTGCACCGCCACATCGGCATGGGTGGCGACCAGATCCTCGACGCCCTGATCGGCGAGGAGGCGGCGAAGGCCAACGGCGACGCGATCCGCGATGCCGAGGCCGAGGCCTACACGAAGCTGATCGGCGAAGTCGGGGTGCTGGAGGGGGCGCGCGAGCTGATTGAGAAACTGCGCGACGAAGGCTCGACGGTGATCCTCGCCAGCTCGGCCAAGGAGGAGGAGGTCGACCACTACCTCGACCTGCTCGACGCGCGCGATCTGGTTGACGGCTGGACCACCTCAGCCGACGTCGAGAACACCAAGCCCGACCCCGACCTGGTCCATGCGGCGCTGGCGAAGACGGGCAACGACGACCCTTCGGTGATGGTCGGCGACTCGGTCTGGGACGTAAAGGCGGCGAAGGCAGCCGGCATCCCCACCCTGGCCGTCCTCACCGGCGGCTTCTCCGAGTCGGAGCTACGCGAGGCCGGCGCCGCGCAGGTGGTCGAAGCGATCGGCGATCTGCGGGTCGACCGGCAGTCGCTCGACGATCTGGTCAGCTAGCTGGGCTTACCGCAGAGCGGGCTGTTGAACCGAGGGCCGGGCGATCTCAGGGCTGGACTGCTTGGCTTCCTGGCGCTGCCAACCGAGCTCGAAGGTCAAGGGAACCTGGACCTTCTCTTTCGCCATGCATCTCGGGCAGGAGGTCCAGGACGAAGCCGCCTGGGCTGAATATCCGCTTCCACAGTTGTCGCACCTGAACATGGCAATCTCCCGTCCGTATAAACCCGTCAGCGGCTTCACTACCCTTGGGCCAAGGCAGTAAACCTGGCGTTCCTAGAGGGCCTTCGCCGGCTGGGGAGAACCTGGAAGAGGTAGCTTTGAGCGGGATGCAAGAGCCACAGGAACTGGAGCTGTGGCGCTACCTGAGGAGCCAACGCGAGCTTGCGGCGCGTCTCATCGAGGGTGAGTCCTTGGAGCAGGTGGCGCCGCGGTTCCTGGAAATCGTCGCCAACCTCCTGCGCTGGGAGGCGGGTGCGATCTGGGAAGTCGTCGGCGACTCCGAGCCGCTGCGGCTGGTCTCCGGCTGGAGCGCCCCCGAGCTCGACGCGAGGCCGCTCTGGCGGCGCAGTCGCGAGCTGTCTTTCAAACGCGGCACCGGGCTGCCGGGGGACGCCTGGGACACCGGGCGGATCGCCACCGCCCCTGTCTACAGCGAGTACCCGACCACCGCGCCCCGCTACGAGGTCTCGGCCCAGCTGGGACTGGAGGCGGCGCTAGCGATCCCGATCCCGATCGGTGACCCCGAGAACGTGCTGGCGGTCGCTGAGTTCCACACCACCTCCTTCGAAGCCCAATCGGAAGAGCTGATGGCACTGCTCACCGGCTTCGCCGACCAACTCGGCACCTTTATCGCCAGGCGGCGAGCAGAGGCGAAGAGCGCCGAAGCCGAGCGCTTCCGCCAGCACCTGGCCGAGGTGGTGCGCGGTACCCAGGACGCGGTGCTGAGCAAGGACCTGGACGGGATCGTCACCACCTGGAACCCGGCCGCGGCCCGCCTCTACGGCTACACCGCCGAGGAAGCGATCGGCCGTCATGTCTCCTTCATCGTCCCCCCCGACCACAAGGACGAGGAGACGGTGATCCTCAACCGGGTGAAGCGCGGGGAACGGCTAGATACCTACGAGACCGAGCGGATTCGCGCCGACGGCTCCCGCATCTCCGTCTCCCTCACCGTCTCCCCCATCCGCAGCCCGATGAGGGGGTTGATCGGCGCCTCGGTCGTCGCCCGCGACATCACCGCCGAGGTGCGCCGGCGCCGGGCGCAGGAGTTCCTGGTCGCCGCCAGCCGCCTCCTCGACAGCTCCCTCGACCCAGTGGAGACGGCGCGGACGATCGTCTCGACGGCGGTGCCGGAGCTAGCCGAGATATGCCTGATCGACTTCCGCCGGCCCGATGGCTGGTACGGCGACAGCGTCGTCGCCGGCGCCAACCCGGAGATGGCCGAACGGCTGGAGCGGATCCGGCACGAGCAGCCGCTCGACCCGACTGGGGAGCACCCGGTGGCGCAGGTGCTGCGCCTCAACCAGCCGATGATCTGGCGCGACCTGAAGGCGCCGGACGTGGTCGAGAAGGTCTCCCAGAACAACGAGCACCTGCGGCTGATGCACGAAGCCGGTTACAACTCGGCGGCGGTGGTGCCGCTGGTCGCGAGGGGCCGCATCATCGGCGCCCTCTCCTTCCTCCACGCCCACGGCGACCTGCGCTACGACTCCGGCGACCTCGACTTCCTCTCGGAGCTCGGCGAGCGGGCGGCGCTCGCCCTCGACAACGCCCGCCTCTACCGCGAGCGCGACCGGGTCGCCAAAAACCTGCAGCGAGGACTGCGGCCGCCGCACCCGCCCGAGGTGCCGGGGCTCGACATCTCCGTCGTCTTCGAGGCGGCAGGAGAAGGGATCGAGGTTGGCGGCGACCTCTACGACGTCGTCCCGACCGCAGAGGGATGCTGGCTCCTGGTCGGCGACGTCGCCGGCAAGGGCAGCACCGCTGCCGGCGTCTCGGTCGCCGTGCGCCACTCGGTTCGCGGGCTGATCCGGGAGATCTCCGAGCCCGACGAGGTGCTGGGACGGGTGAACGAACTGCTGCTCACCGGCGACAGCCTCATCGACTTCGCGACCGCGATGCTGGCGTGGCTACAGCGAGACGGCGTCGGCTGGCGGCTCGTCCTGGCCTCGGCCGGGCATCCTCCCGCCGTGCTCGCTTCAGAGGCAGGCCCGGAGCTGCTCGGCGGCGGCTCCGTGCTCGGGGCCTGGGCCGAGGCCAACATCCAGCGCCACGAGCGCACCCTCGAGCCCGCCGAGACGTTTGCCCTTTGCACCGACGGCTGGCTCGAGGCGGGGCCGATCGCTTCCCATCAAGGCCCGGAGGCGTTTGCGGAGATGACGCAGGTGCTCAACGGGCTCGAGCTCGACGAGCTGACCGAGCGCCTCCGCGCCGACGCGGTCGGTCGCAGCTCCGGGACGCTGCGCGACGACCTCGTCGTCCTCGCCGTCCGCCCCCGGGCGACCTCGGACGCTGCCGAGGCGCCGCGGGAGCCGACGGTCGAGGCTATTTAGAGCTGCCGGCTTTCCTTTTCGCGGTCGTTTTCCGCGCCGAGGTTTTTTTCGCGCCGCCGGTTTTTCTCGCCGTCGTTTTCACGCCGGCTTTTCGTGAACTGGGTTTCGAGCTGGTTTTCGACCTGCCGGCTTTGCTCGAGCCGCTGGTTTTTTTCGTCGTCGCGGGTTTGGTTTTTTTGGATTTGCGCGCGGGGGTGGATGCGCGGCGCAGGGAGGCTGGGATGTCCTCGCGCACGACGGCGTTGGTCAGCTGTTTGATCTGACCCTGGAGGAAGCCCGCCATTTTTTCCTCCTCGCGGCGGATCGCCCGCGCGAGTTTCGCCGTCTCGGTGTCGCGGACTTTTTCCGCCAGCGTCTCGATCGCCAGGTAGGTCGCGATCTCCTCGTGCTCGTTGAAGTACTCGGTCTTGGCGTTCTTCAACATTTTCTCGGCCGCGCCGCCGCCGCGAATCGCGTGCAGCGGACCCTTTGCCGCCGCGGTCAATTTGCCGACAGCGCCCTGCAGCGTCTGTCCCCCGCCGCCGAGTTTCTTGATCCGACGCTCCACCTGTTTGGCGTGGGATTTGGTCTCTTTCAGGTGCTGCTGGAGCCGTTTTTTATACGGCCCTCTGTCGGTCATCGCGATATGGGCCATCAGGGAGGCCTCGAGTTCGCGCTCCTTGCCGTAGGCCTCGCTCAAGTACTGAACCAACTTCGCGTCGCGCTCGTTCATGTCCGCCATCGCGGTTGCGCCTCCTCTTTCAACTAGCTTCGGTAGTCGATGCGTTTGTGTACCCAACGCTCTTAGCGTGAAACTGGGGGCGGGGAGGGTAATGACTTCGGATGCGAATGCTTGCCCGCCTCATCGTCGCCCTCCGCTGGCTGATCGTTCCGGCCTGGATTGCCGGCGCCATCTGGGTCAGTTTCAACCTCCCTTCGGTCTTCAGCGCCGAAACGAGTGAGCTGGGCAGTCTGCTGCCGCACGACTCCGAAGCGGTCGAGGTCGAAGAACGCGCGATCGAGACCTTCGGGACGCCGGTGCTGAGCCGGACGATGGTTGTCGCCCAGGATCCGAAGAGGTTCTCATCCGAGCAGGGAACGGCAGCGGCGGAGTTCATCTCGGCAATCGACGAACAGCCGATAGGACGAGTGCACCTGCGGGCGGTACCTCTCCTCGACGCGCCGGGCTTATTGGAATCCAAGCGCCTCGGCACGACGCTGGTCGTCTTCCTCTACGTCGATCCCCTCCTCGGCGAGAGCGAAGAGGTCGAAACCGTGGACCGCTTCGCGGCCGGGCTGCAGCGGGTGACCGGGGCTCCGACCGTCGAGGTCACCGGCGCGATTCCCGCCACTCGCACGGAAACCTCGATCGCCAACGAGCACCTGATCTGGGTCGAGCTGGCGACGGTGTTGCTCGTGGTCGCGATCCTCGCCCTCTACTTCCGCTCGGTCGGGATCCCGTTGCTGGGCCTGGGGACGGTGGGAATCGCCTACCTGGTGGCCGACCACGTGCTCGGCTGGGCCAGCGAGCGCTACGGAATCGCGATTCCGCGCGAGGTCGACCCGGTGATCATCGCGCTCCTGTTCGGGATCCTCACCGACTACCTCGTCTTCTTCGTCGCCGACTACCGCCGCCATCTGCAGGAAGGGCTGAGCTCCTGCGAGGCGGTGCGGGAGGTGACGACCGAGCTGCTGCCGGTGATCTCGACCGCGGCGCTGATGATCGCCGGCGCGACCCTGACGCTGCTTCTCTCCGGCGTCCGCTTCCTCTCCGCCTTCGGACCCGGGATGGCGGTGGCGGTGCTGGTCGGCGCCGCGGTTGCGCTCACCTTCGTGCCGGCGATGCTGGCGATCTTCGGCGGCATCCTCCTCTGGCCTAGCTGCCCCGGGCCGGAGACCCGCGGCGCCCATCCCACCGAGCAAGGGCCGCGCGGTCGCGCGGTCGGGTTCGCGGCGCAACATCCGGCGATCGTCTCGATCGGCTGCCTGCTGGTCCTGCTGGCAGCGGCGAGCGGGCTGCGGGACCTGGAGATCGGCAACCCGCTGGTGCGGGGGCTGCCGGAGTCGACCGACGCCCGGCAGGGGTATGAGCTGACTAACGAAAGCGTCGGCCCGGGCGTGATGGGGCCGACGATGCTCGTGCTCGAAGAGCCGGGGATCGGCGAGCGCCAAGAGGAGCTGGCCTCGCTGCAGGTGGCGCTGAAAGAGGAGGACGGCGTGGCTGGGGTGGTCGGCCCGGCGATGGAACCGCTGAGCGACCGTCTCGAAAACGTGATGACGGCCGAGAGCGGCGACGCCGCCCGCTACGTCCTCATCCTCGCCGCCGATCCCGACGGCGCCGAAGCCACCCGGATCCTCGAGGACCTCGAAGACAACCTGCCGTCGCTGCTGGAGGAGAACGGCCTCGGCTCGGCGACGATCGGGGTGACCGGCGATACGACGATCGCGGCCGAACTCAACGCCGACACCTGGCACGCGTTCCTGCGCGTGGCGCCGGCGGCGTTGCTGGTCCTCCTCGTCCTGCTCTGGATACTGCTGCGCAGCCGCACCGCCCCGCTCTACCTGGTCGGCGCCAGCGTGCTCGTCGTCGCCGCCTCGCTCGGGCTGACGGTGTACCTCTTCCAGCACCTGCTCGGCTACGGCGAGCTCGCCTTCTTCGTCCCGATCTCCGTGGCGATCCTGCTGCTCGCCCTCGGCGCCGACTACAACGTCTTCCTGGTCAGCCGGATCTGGAACGAGGCCGAGCGCCAGGACCTGCGGCCGGCGATCCGCACCGCCGGCTCGCGAGCGGCGCGGGCGATCATGGTCGCGGGGATGATCCTCGCCCTCTCCTTCGCCGCCGTCGCCCTGATCCCGATCGAGGCCTTCCGCGAGCTCGCCTTCGCGATGTTCGTCGGCCTCCTCATCGACACCCTGCTGGTGCGAACGCTGCTGATCCCCTCCTTGGTCAGCCTCTTCGGCCGCGACTGAAGCGAACTGCATCAAATTCCCTACCTGCCAGGCCGGAAATTTGATGCAGTTCGGATATGAGAGTTGCCGTTGCGCTTGTTGCCTCCGTTTTGCTTGCGGGCTCGCCCTCGCCGGCGGCGCGGCCTGAGCTCGTTGCGAAGCCGCCGACCAAGTCCTGGCCGATCCCCTACGGGCCGAAACGCAAGCGGGAGATGGCTGCTTACTCGGCGCGGCACTATGGGCAACGGACCTGGCGACTGCGCCACCCGCGCGTGATCGTCGAGCACATGGCGCAGACGAGCACCGCTGCCGCGGTCTTCAACACCTTCGCCCCGGACATCCCGGACGTCGAGCTGCACGAGCTGCCGAACGTCTGCTCCCACTTCGTCATCGGCTCGTCCGGGCGGATCTTCCGGCTCGTCAACCTGCGCACCCGCTGCCGCCACACGGTCGGGCTGAACTGGACCGCGATCGGAATCGAGCACGTCGGCTACGGCGATGGCGACGTGCTCGGCGACCGCCGGCAGCTGCGCGCCTCCCTGCGCCTCACCCAGTGGCTGCGCTGCCGGTTCGGCATCCGCGTCCACGACGTGATGGGGCACGCCGAGAGCCTCAGCTCCCCCTACCACCACGAGCTGGTCCCGAGCCTGCGGCGGCAGACCCATGGCGACTGGCGGCACCGCTCTATGCGGGCCTACCGGGCCAAGCTACGAAGGCTCGGTCGCTGCCCCCGCTAGCGAGACGATTTTTTCTCGGTGGCGATGTCGATTTCGCCCGCCCCCGCTCGTCGTCAGGTAAAAGGGCAGAACCGCCGCCCGCTACCGAAGGAGAACCCCGATGCGTTTCATGATGTTCATGTATCCCGAAATCGAGGAGAAGGACTGGAACCCCTCGGCCGAGGCCGTGGAAGCGATGAGCCGCTACAACGAGGAGCTGCGCAAGGCCGGGATGCTGCTCGGGCTGGACGGGCTGCAGCCGCCGAGCGAGGGCGGTGTCGTCGGCTTCGACGGCGCGGGGAAGGCAACGGTCACCGACGGCCCTTTCGCCGAGGCGAAGGAGGTCGTCGGCGGCTATTGGCTGATCCAGGCGCGCTCGAAGGAGGAGGCGCTGGAGTGGGCGAGCCGCTGCCCCGGGGAGAGGTGCAGGATCGAGGTGCGGCGGGTCTTCGAGATGGAGGACTTCCCGGAGGACGTGCAGGCGGCCGTCGAGGAGAACTTCGGCGGCTGAGGTGTCCGAGGCCACGCGCGCGATTGAGGCGGTCTGGCGGATCGAGTCCGCCCGCCTGATCGCGGGCCTGGCGCGGATGGTGCGGGACGTCGGCTTGGCCGAGGATCTGGCACAGGACGCCCTGGTCGCGGCGCTGGAGAAATGGCCGGCCGCGGGTGTCCCGGAGAACCCTGGTGCCTGGCTGATGGCGACGGCGAAGAACCGGGCGATCGACCGGATGCGGCGCGAGAAGACCTATGAGCGCAAGCGCGAAGAGATCGCCCGCGACACCGGTGTCCTCTTCGCGATGGAGCGCTCCGACTTCGAGGCGGCCGCCGACGACGAGATCGGCGACGACCTGCTGGCGCTGATCTTTACCTGCTGCCACCCGCTGCTCTCGCGCGAGGCGCGGGTGGCGCTGACCCTGCGGCTGCTCGGGGGGCTGACGACGGCGGAGATCGCCCGCGCCTTCCTCGCCTCGGAGGCGACCACCGCGCAGCGGCTGGTGCGGGCGAAGCGGGCCCTGCGCGAGGCGAAGGTGCCTTTCGAGGTGCCCCGCGGCGCGGAGCTGGACGAGCGCCTGCCGTCGGTGCTGGAAGTGATCTACCTGATCTTTAACGAGGGATACGCGGCCAGCGGTGGCGAGGAGTGGGTGCGCCGGGACCTCTGCGAGGAAGCGCTGCGGCTGGGGCGCGTGCTCGCCGAGCTGGCGCCGGGGCAGCCGGAGGCGCACGGGCTGATCGCCCTGCTGGAGATCCAGGCCTCGCGGCTGAACGCTCGGCGGGGCGCCGGCGGCGAGCCGGTGCTGCTACTCGACCAGGACCGCGGCCGCTGGGACCCGCTGCTGATCGTGCGCGGACTACGGGCGCTGGAACGGGCCGAAGAGCTGCCGGGGCCGATGGGTCCTTATGGCCTGCAGGCGGCGATCGCCGCCTGCCACGCCAGGGCACTGCGGGCGGAGGAGACCGACTGGGTGCGGATCGCGGCACTCTACGACGTGCTGGCGCAGGTTCAGCCCTCCGCCGTGGTCGAGCTGAACCGGGCCGTGGCCGTCGGCATGGTCTTCGGCCCGGAGGCCGGGTTGGCGGTCCTCGACGAGATCGCCGAGGAGAAGGCCCTGGCCGGCTACCACCTCCTCCCCAGCGTCCGCGGCGACCTGCTCGCGAGGATGGGCCGTGACGAGGAAGCAGCTGACGAATTCAAACGCGCCGCCGACCTAGCGAGCAATCAACGCGAGCGAGAACTCCTGCTGCGACGTGCGGAGGGAGATGGGTGACCCTCGCCAGGCACTCAACATCGAGCCATAGCGAGATGTGCCTGGAGTGGGTCACCCATCTCCCTCCCCCGCCAGCCGCCGAATCCCATCCCGCTCGAGCCGGTGGATCAGCCAGTCGTCGAGCCGTCGGGCGCCGAGCTTCTCGTAGAAGTTCAGCGCCGGCTCGTTCCAGTCGAGGGCGACCCACTCGAGGCGCACGTGGCCGCGTTCCTGCGCGATCGCGGCGAGGTGCTCCATCACTACTCGGCCGATGCCGCCGCGCCGGTGCTCGGGCCGCACGTAGACGTCCTCCAGCCAGATCCCGGAGCGGCACTCGAAGGTCGAGAAGGTGGTGAAGAAGATCGCGTAGCCGACCGCTTCGCCGTCCGCGGTCTCGACCAGCAGCGCCTCCGCCGCCTTCTGCTCGAAGAGCGAGCGGCGCAGCACCTCGGCGTCGCCGGCGACCTTGTCGCCGAGTTTCTCGTAGGAGGCGAGCTCGAGGATCAGGTCGAAGAGGACCTGGACGTCCGCCTCGGTCGCCCGGCGGATGCGCACGTCGTTGGCGCTCGCGCTCATCGCTCCCCCACCGGTCCCAGCACCGGCTTGAGGTCGAGGATGGGGGTGCCGTCGATCGCCTCCAGACCGGCGACCCTGAGGGTCGCGCCGTCGATCGCGAGGACGCGGACACAGTGCAGGCCGATCGGGTTGGGACGGTCGGCGGAGCGGGTGGCGAAGACGCCGGTCTCCGGGTTCGAGGGGTCGTCGCGCGGGTGCACCGAGAGGACGTCGCGGTCGGCGCGGTCGAGCCAGGTGAGGACGAGAACCTCGTCGCCCACGGCGATCCCCTGCAGCCCCGGGGCGAAACGAGAGGAGATCTCCAGGAAGGCCTCCGGCGCACCCTCGTCGCCCTGCTTCGGGGCGGCCTCCCGGTCCGCGAGCGGGGAGGAAACCGATCCGATCAGGCGCAGCTCCATCGCCCGGAGCCTAAGGGAGGCGCGCTGGCGCGCCGCCGCTACGCCTTGCCCTCGAATTCGTACTCGCGCAGGAAACCCTCGAAGAGCCGCCGGTGGCCCTGCTCGTCGCGGAGGATCGAGATCACCATGTCCTGGGTGACCGGGTCGACCCCGTCGGTCTCCTCGACGATCCGCGTGTAGTGCTCGATCGCGCCGGTCTCGGCTTTGATCACGCCGCGGATCACGGCGACGACGTCGGTCTGGTGCTCCGGCGGCTGCAGGAAGCTCTGCTCGGCCTGGAAGGCTTCGGAGCCGGGGACGACGCCGTAGAGCTCCTTGATCCGGGTGGCGAATTCTTCGGCGTGGCTGAGCTCCTCTTTGATGTCCTCGGCCAGCGACTCGCGGATCTCCTGCGCGCGCACGCCGTCGAGGTTGGTCGAGGCCGAGAGGTAGCTCATCACCGTCTCGATCTCCATCCAGTAGGCCTTGGTCAGCAGCCTCACGATGTCTTCGCGGGTGCCGGAGCTCTCGCCGCTGAAGATCCCCTTGTCGAGACTCTTCGCCTCCATGAAATTCCCTTCTGGTCGTCTTTTCTACTGGTCGAGCTTGTCCCGGTTCGGCCCCTCCCAGTCGGGTGCCTCAGGGTCCTGGGAAGGATGCGGTTCGCTGGTGCTGCGGGCGCCCGTGTGCGGGTGCGGCTCCTCGCCGAACGGCTGGCCGTCGGGATCGGGCGGGTCGCGCGGGTCCTCGCGCTTGTCGTAAGGATCCGGCCACTCGGTCGGGTCGGGCTCGCCGACGGGGTTGTTGAGGACGTGATGCGGCTCGCGGTCCCGTGAGATGTCGTTCGGGTCCTTGCCCGGCGGCTCGGGGAAGCCGCTCGGCGCCTCGTGTGGATCTGGTCTGTCGTCCATGCCCCCGCGGCTACCCCAGGCGTAAGCGAGGGAAACCGCGGCCGCCGGCGGCTAAGGTGCGGCGCCATGGACACCATCGACGAGCTCTTCGAGAACAACAAAGCCTTTGCCGCCGGCCTCGCCGAGCGGCACCTCAACGTCGAACCGCAGCGGCGGTTGGCGATCGTCACCTGCATGGACTCGCGGCTCGACGTCTTCGCCGCGCTCGGCCTCGGCAACGGCGAGGCGCACGTGCTGCGCAACGCCGGCGGGATCGTCACCGACGACGTAATCCGCTCGCTGGCGCTCTCGCAGCGGAAACTGGGGACGCGCGAGGTGATGCTGATCCACCACACCGACTGCGGCGTCCAGAAGATCACCGACGACGGCTTCCGGATGGAGCTGCAGGAGGCGACCGGGGTGGCGCCGCCGTTCGCGATCGAGTCGTTCAAAGACGTCGACGCCGACGTGCGCCAGTCGATCCTGCGGGTCCGCTCCTCCCCGTTCCTCCTCCACCGTGAGGTCGTGCGGGGATTCGTCTACGACGTCGACACCCACCGCCTGCGCGAGGTGGAGGTCGAGGAATAGCGATGAGCCCGGTGGCGCCGTACGGCTCGTGGGCCTCGCCGATCGAGGCCACGACCGTGGCGAGCGCGGGCCGGCGGCTGGGGGCGGCGGCGATCGCCGCCGACGGGGCCCTCTGGTGGGCCGAGGGACGGCCCGAGGAGGGCGGCCGCGTGGCGCTGATGCGGCGACCGCCGGGGGGCGAGCCGGAGGCCGTGACGCCGGCGGGAACGAACGTGCGCACGCGGGTGCACGAGTACGGCGGCGGCGCCTGGTGCCTGGTCGAGCCCGACCTCGTGCTCTTCGTCGACTTCGCCGACCAGCGCCTCTACCGGCTGCGGCTGGGCACCGACCCGGTGGCGATCTCGCCGGAGCCGCCGCGGCCGGGGGCGCTGCGCTACGCCGACATGGACGTCGCCCCCGACGGCGGCAGCGTGGTCTGCGTGCGCGAACGGGACACGGATTCCGAGCCGGTGAACGAGGTCGTGTTGCTGCCGCTCGACGGCTCCGCCGAACCGCAGGTGCTGGCGAGCGGGCGTGACTTCTACTCCTTCCCGCGGGTCAGCCCGGACGGGACCTGGTTGGCCTGGACCTGCTGGGACCACCCGAACATGCCCTGGGACGGAACCGAGCTCTGGATCGCCCCACTCGCCGACAGCGGTGAGGAGCGTCTCGTCGCCGGGGGCCAGGAGGAGTCGATCTTCCAGCCCGAGTGGGGGCCCGACGGCCGCCTCCACTTCGCCTCCGACCGCGACGGCTGGTGGAACCTCTACCGGGCGCGGGAGCCGGGGACGGAGGTGAGCGGCGAGGAGGGGGCGCTGGTGCAGCTGACCGAGGAGGAGGCCGACTTCGCCCACCCGCAGTGGCTCTTCGGCGGCGCCACCTACGCCTTCCTCGAGAGCGGCGCGATCGTCTGCGTGCGCTGCAAGGGCGCCGAGGAACGGCTCTTCCTGCTCGAACCGCACGGCTGGCAGCCCGAGGACCTCGGACTGCCGTTCACCTCATTCGGCTTCCCGGCGCTCTCGGCCCGCGGCGGGCGAGTCGCCTTCGTCGCGGCCAGCCCGGAGAGCGAGACCGCGGTGGTTGTCTGCGACGTCGAGGGCCGGACGACCGAGGTTGTCCGCCCCTCCAGCGAGGAACCGGTCGACCCGGCCTACGTCTCTCACCCACGCCCGGTCGAGTTCCCGACCGGCGAGGGCGAGACCGCCTACGGCTTCTACTACCCGCCGACGAACCCCGAGTTCGAGGCGCCGGCCGGGGAACTGCCGCCGCTGATCGTCGAGAGCCACGGCGGGCCCACCTCCCACGCCAAGCCCGCCCTCGACCGCGAGTACCTCTACTGGACGAGCCGCGGGATCGGCGTCGTCGACGTCAACTACCGCGGCTCCAGCGGCTACGGACGCGAGTACCGCAACAAGCTGCGGGGGACCTGGGGTGTCGTTGACAGCGAAGACTGCGTCAACGCGGCGCTGCACCTAGCCGAGCAGGGCGAGGCCGACGGCAAGCGGCTGGCGATCCGCGGCGGCTCGGCGGGCGGCTACGCGACCCTCTGCGCGCTCACCTTCCACGACGCCTTCGCCGCCGGCGCCAGCTACTACGGGGTCGCCGACGCCGAGGCGCTCGCCGGCGACACCCACAAGTTCGAGTCCCGCTATCTCGACCGGCTGATCGGCCCCTATCCCGAGCAGGCGAAGCTCTACCGCGAGCGCTCGCCGCTCCACCACGTCGAGCGGCTACAGGTGCCGGTGATCCTCTTCCAGGGGCTGGAGGACAAGGTCGTGCCGCCGAACCAGGCGGAGACGATGGCCGCGGCGCTGAAGGAGAACGGCGTCCCCTACGCCTACCTCCCCTTCGAGGGAGAGCAGCACGGCTTCCGCAAGGCGGAGACCAACATCCGCTGCCTGGAAGCCGAGCTCTACTTTTACGGGCGGATCATGGGTTTCGAGCCGGCCGGGGAGCTCGAGCCGGTGGAGATCGTCAGCGAAAAGCGCTGAGCTGGCCCGCCGCCAGGCGGGTCAACTCACGACGCATTTCTTCGAGCCGCCTTCGGTTTCGCCTCCTTCCGGGAAGGCGTGGGCGAGCGCCAGGGCGATCAGCTGGGCCCGCGCCGCATAGCCGGGAGAGGTGAAGTGGATGCCGTCTTCGATGAACCAGTCGTCTTTGACGTCTGAGGCCCAGTCGTAGACGCGCATGGTCGGGTAGGAGGCGCAGGCAGCGACCAGCTCCTCGTCCCACTCCTCCATGTTCCCCTTCGAGTAGGGATCGCCCGCTTCGACCAGCGAGCGGACGTTGACCCAGAGCACTGGTTCGTCGCCGATGATCGCCATCATTTTTTCGATTCGTTCGCGCTCGGTGACCGTGGAGCCGGCGGCGACGTTGGCGGCCTCGTTGGTGCCGAGAGCAAGGACCCAGCAGCCTTCGAACCCTTCCGCCTTCCAGGCCGCGGCGACTTCCTGGGCGTTGGGGTTACCTTCGAACTGCTCTTCGATCGAGGTCGCCCCCTGCACCTCCATGTGGACTTCACTCGCGCCGACTTCGGCGTAGCGGGCGGGAATCCGCTGCTGTTCGAGCGGCAGGTATTCGGGGTCGTCGAGGCCCTCGGAGGTCGAGTCGCCGATGTGGACGATGGCTTTGCAGGACGATTTGGTCGAGTCTTCGGCCTGCGCCTTGGTCAGCGGCGGCGGCAGCGAGGCTCCCTCGGCGCGGGCCTTCTCGGCGCGGACGTCTTCGCCCTGGGCGGTGGAGGTCGAGTTGATCCCGGCCATGCCGGCGGCGGCGATGACGAGGACCAGGCCGCTGGTGACGATCGCCGCCCGCATCGGCGGCGCGAAGGTCTCCCATCCCCAGCCGACCGCCCGGCGCCGGGCGAAGAAGCGGTCGATCGCGCCGTGGCGGATCGGCTCCTCGACGAAGCGCCAGGAGAGGGCGGCGATGGCGAAGATCGCCGCCACCTGAAGCAGGCTGCGGACGAGGTCGTCCTCGTGCTGCACCCCCTGCGGCGTGGTGAGGACGATGACCGGGGTCTGCCAGAGGTAGATCCCGTAGGAGCGGACGCCGACCCAGCGCAGCGGCAGAACTCCCAGCCATTTGCCGAGGCGGCAGGCCGGGTGCGTGAGCGGCATCAGCACCAGCACCGTCGCCAGCGAGAGGAGCACGAATCCGCCCCGGTAGAGGAAGGGCGAGAGTTCGCCGTTGCGCCAGATCATCAGGGCGATGATCGCCAGGCCGAGGATGCCGAGCGCGTCGAGCGTGTTGCGGGCCTGCGGGGCGATGCGACGGCTGAGTTTGCGGCTGGGCCAGACCATCGCCAGGGCGGCGCCGAAGAGAAGGCCGCCGGCGCGGGTGTCGGTGCCGAAGTAGAGGCGCGAGGGGTCGAAGCTGGGCTCGTAGAGGATCGCCATCAGGATCGACGAGGCGATGGCGCCGGCGATCGTCAGCAGCGCCAGGCGCGGGCGGACCCCGGAGGGCAGCGGGAGCTCGCGGACGAGCTTGACCCCGAGCAGCAGCAGGAACGGCCAGACGATGTAGAACTGCTCCTCGACCGAGAGGGACCAGAGGTGGTCGAGGGGGCCTTCGGCTTCGAAGCGGGCGAAGTAGGAGACGTCGGCGAAGATCTGCTGCCAGTTATTGACGTAGAAGATCGCCGAGACCACGCCCTTGCGGAACTGGTCGGGCTGGGCCGGGCCGAAGAGGGTCACCCAGGCGACGACGATCGCCAGCAGCACGAACAGGGCCGGCAGCAGGCGGCGGGCGCGGGCGAGCCAGAACGAGGTCAGCCCGATCCGGCCCCGGGAGTTGAGCTGCGCCAGCAGGATGTCGGTGATCAGATAGCCGCTGAGGGTGAAGAAGACGCCGACCCCGAGCATCCCGCCCGGGGCCCAGTCGAGGCCGAGGTGGAAGGCGATGACGGCGAGGACCGCGATGGCGCGCAACCCGTCCGGCCCAGGCATGTAGCGCTGGTTGCGCTTGACGGGTTCTGGCATCGGTGGAGCGGATGCTACGGACTCCGGAAGTCGGCAAAGGAGCGGCCGAAGGCGCTGCTAGCTTGCCCGCCGTGAACCTCCTCCGGGAAGACGGCAAGCGCTTGGTCATCACGTTTGCGCTCGCTTTGGCGGCGGCCCTGGCGGCACTCGCGCTGACCGCCGCCGCTCCGGCATCGGCCGTGGGCTGCCCGACCTTCCGGGTCCTGCACGACGACCGCATCGGGGCCGCCAGTCTGCCGGCGGGCAACTACGAAGTGGCAGTCGAACGGGGGCTCAGCTGCAAGCGCGCTTCTCAGCTCTTCGCCCGCTTCCTCCAGGACTACGACGGCAACCTGCCGAAACCGTGGCTTGCGGTCTCCGAAGGAAAGGGCAATGCCTGGTTTACCCGCGGCTCCCAGCCCGGCTTCTCCGTCGCCCGCGTCGAACTCGCCTCCGACGGCGGCAACAGCCTGCTCGGCGAGCTCTGCCCCGGCACCTTCACCGTCAACGCCGGCTCCGACGTCGGGCCGCTCTTCTTCCCCAAGGGCCAATACCTCCTTTACATCCCGGCCAAGTCCGGCATCACCTGCCGTCGCGCTTCGGTCCTCTTCACCCGCTTCCTCGCCTCCCCTGGCGGCGAGTTGCCCCCGCCCTGGCTGGTCGGTCCCCAGACCGCAACCTTCTACAAAGCGACCAACCCCGAGCGCTCCGCCTTCCGGGTCGAGCCGATCAACGGGGCCTAGCGCCAAGCAGCGCCCGCAGGTCCGCCGCGATCTGCTCCGGTTCGTCATCGAGCTGGTTCCAGGTAAGGCGGGTCACCGAGTAGTCGGCGACACGCAAGCGGCGGTCCCGCCCCCGGTCCCCACGAGAGGCCGAGCGAGTGGAGTGGCCCTCCCAGCCATCAAGCTCGACGATCTGGCCGGTTCCCGGCCAGTGGCAGTCGACCTGGTAGCGCTTGTGCTCGAGCAGGATCCAGTCGTTGAAGCGCGGGATTGGCAGACCGTAGCGCCGCAGGAAGGGAGCAAAACGTTCCTCCAGGACGCTGCGCCTGTGCCCCTCGGGCTCTTCCTTGATGCGCTCCAGGGCAGCTCGGACCCTCGGCATCAGCCGGTGGCCGAGAGCGTAGACGCCGGCGTGAAGTCGATGCAGGCGGCCCGAGTGGCTGCGCCAGGCGATCTCTTCCCTTGCTCCATCCTCGTGTCAGCAACTGCCACCGCGCCACTACCCCCGTGCTGGCGCCGGGCCCGCCGCGACAGGGGCCGGTCGTCTCCGCGAGTCCGTGATTTTCCTTGCTCTACAAGGTTGTTCACAGACTCGGAGGGGCACCCCCGAAGCCTGTCGGGGCAGGGCGCGCGTGAGGTGCGGGGTTTGTGGCGATGTGTGCCGGAAGACGCTTGAACCCGTGAAAGGGCGCGGGTGACCCTCCCACAGAGGCTCCAGGACAGAGACCCCGAACCCTCGCCCTTCGACCAGCTGCGCGACGGTCTCTGGGGGAGGGTCACCCGCGCCCCTCACCGGTTTCGCTCCGCCGTCCCCTTGGGTAGCTGCCGCGCATGGCCAACGCTGCGGAATTTCTGCCGAAGAAGCTGAACTTGAAGGCGCTGGAGGAGGCCTCGCAGGGATGCCGGGGGTGCGAGCTCTACAAGGACGCGACGCAGACGGTGTTCGGGCAGGGGCGGGCCAGCGCTCGGCTGATGCTGGTCGGCGAGCAGCCGGGTGACAAGGAGGACCTGGAGGGGAAGCCGTTCGTCGGCCCGGCTGGGCGGTTGCTGGACAAGGCGCTCGAGCAGGCCGGGATCGATCGCTCCGAGGCCTACGTCACCAACGCCGTTAAGCACTTCAAGTGGAAACCGCGCGGCAACCGGCGGCTGCACCAGACGCCTCGCGCCGGGGAGATCGAGGCCTGCAAACCGTGGCTCCAAGCCGAGGTGCAGGCGGTGGAACCGGAAGCGCTGCTGGCGATGGGCGCGACCGCCGCCCGCTCTCTGTTCGGGCCGAAGGTGAAGGTGACGAAGGACCGGGGCCGGCCGCTGGAGTCTCCGCTGGCGCCGGTCGCGGCGGTGACGATCCATCCCTCGGCGATCCTGCGCCTGCGCGCCCACGACGAGCGCGAGGCCGAGCTCGCCGGGCTCGTCGCCGACCTCGAAGCCGTCGGCGCGGCGCTATCGGGAGCCACTCGATGACCGAGGCGGGCGCGGCCCCGCAGGGCGCCGGCAAGTGAGCCCGACCGCAACTGCTCCGGTGCGCCGGGGGCGTCTGCGCCGGGCCGACTGCGCCGGGCCCGGGATCAAGCGTGTGCGCCGCGGCCGCGGCTTCTCGTTCAGCGACTGCGACGGCACCCCGATCGAGGACGAGGAGACGCTGGAGCGGATCCGCCAGCTGGCGATCCCGCCCGCCTGGAAGGAGGTCTGGATCTGCCCCGACCCGTTCGGCCACATCCAGGCCACCGGCTACGACGAAGCCGGCCGCAAGCAGTACCTCTACCACGAGCGCTGGCAGCAGCGACAGGCGGAACGCAAGTTCGAGCTGGTGCGCGAATTCGCGCTGGCGCTGCCGAAGCTGCGCCGCGCCGTCACCGCCGACCTGCGCCGCCAGGGGATGCCGCGGGAGCGGGCCCTGGCCTGCGCCGTCCGCCTCCTCGACCTCGGCTTCTTCCGCGTCGGCAGCGAGGTCTATGCCGAGGAAAACGAGAGCTTCGGCCTTGCCACCGTGCGCCGCGAACACGTCACGATCACCAGAACCGAGGTCGTCTTCGACTTCCCCGCCAAGAGCGGCCAGCGCCGCATCCAGTCGATCCGGGACGCCGCCGCGCGCCGGGCGCTCGAGGCGATGTACCGGCGGCGCAGCGGTCCCGAAGACCTGCTCGCCTACCGCGAAGGGGGCGAATGGCGCGACATCCGCTCCGACGAAATCAACGAATACATCCATGAGAAGATCGGGGCCGAGTTCACCGCCAAGAACTTCCGCACCTGGCACGGCACGGTGCTGGCGGCGGTCGAGCTGGCGGGAGAGGAGCCGCCGCGCTCCGAAGCGGCGGCGAAACGAGCGATCAAGCGCGCGGTCGACCGCGTCTCCGACGCCCTCGGCAACACCCCCGCGGTCTGCCGCGCCTCCTACATCGACCCCCGCGTCCTCGACCGCTATCGCGACGGGGTGACGATCAAGCCGCCGAGCTCCGCCAACGGCCGCCTCAGCGCCAAGCAGCGGCTGAAGATCGAGCGCAAAGTGATCGCCCTCGTCTCCTGAGGGCCGTCCGACTTCTTCAACCAGTTTCGCCGGCCGGGCCTCAGGGGAGTTGAGGGACTCAGATCGCTAGGGAAGGCAACCAGGACATGAACCAGCAGCAGCAGCGCCCGTTCGCCGTCGTGACGGGGGCGTCCAGCGGCATCGGCTTCGAGCTCGCCAAGGTGCTTGCCGAAGAGGGCTTCGACCTCCTGGTCACGGCTGAGGACGAGGAGATCGCGAGCGCGCACCGCGAGCTGAACCAGCTCACGGCCAGCGTCGAGTGCACCCGCCTCGACCTCTCCCGCGAGGAGGACGTGATGCGCCTCTACGAGCGCATCCAGGCGACCGCCCGCCCGGTCGACGTCCTCTGCCTCAACGCCGGGATCGGCGCCGGCGGCGACTTCGCCCGCGAAACCGAGCTGCGCAAGGAGCTGCGGCTGATCGACCTCAACGTCCGCTCGACCATCCACCTCTGCAAGCTGGTCGTGCAGGACATGGTCGACCGCAATCAGGGCCGCGTCCTCTTCACCTCCTCGATCGCCTCGACGATGCCGGGCGCCTACCAGGCCGTCTACAACGCTTCCAAGTCCTTCGTCCAGTCCTTCGCGCTGGCGCTGCGCAACGAGCTCAAGGACACCGGCATAACCGTCACCTCGCTGATGCCGGGACCGACCGAGACCGAGTTCTTCGAGCGTGCCGACATGCTGGACACCCCGGTCGGCGAAGAAGAGAAGGACGACCCGGCCGAAGTCGCCCGCCAGGGCTACGAGGCGCTGATGGCCGGCAAGGAAAAGGTCGTCGGCGGCAGCCTCAAAAACAAGGCCCAGACGGTCCTCGGCAAGGTCGTGCCCGACTCCGTCAAGGCGGAGATGCACCGCAAAATGGCCCAACCGGCGACGGCGGGCGAGAAGGAGGAGCGATGAAGGCAGCTGTCTGGCACGGGCCCCGCGACGTCCGCGTCGATGAGGTCCAGGACCCGAAGATCGAGGAAGGCACCGACGCGATCATCCGCATCACCTCGAGCGCGATCTGCGGCTCGGACCTGCACCTCTACGAGATCCTCTCCCCCTTCATGGAAGAGGGCGACATCCTCGGCCACGAGCCGATGGGCATCGTCGAGGAGGTGGGCCCGGAGGTCACCCACATCGCCCCCGGCGACCGCGTCGTCATCCCCTTCAACATCAGCTGCGGCCACTGCTGGATGTGCGACCAGCAGCTCTACGCCCAGTGCGAGACGACCCAGAACCGGGAGGAAGAAAAAGGCGCCTCCCTCTTCGGCTACACCAAGATGTACGGCCAGGTGCCGGGCGGCCAGGCCGAGTACCTGCGGGTCCCCCAGGCCCAGTTCGGGCCGATCAAGGTCCCCGAGGGCCCGTCCGACGACCGCTTCCTCTACCTCTCCGACGTGCTGCCGACCTCCTGGCAGGCAGTCGACTACGCGGCGATCCCGGAGGGCGGCTCGGTGACCGTCTTCGGGCTCGGGCCGATCGGCCAGATGACGGCCCGGATCGCCGCCCACAAAGGGGCGCGGGTGATCGGCGTCGACATCGTCCCCGAGCGGCTGGAGCTGGCCCGGAAATACGGCATCGAGGCGCTCGACCTCGAAGAGCACGAGGAGATCTCCGACACGATCCGCGAGATGACCGAGGGCCGCGGCACCGACGCGGCGATCGACGCGGTCGGGATGGAGGCCCACGGCGCCCCGGTCGGAGAGTTCGCCCAGAAAGCGGCCGGCCTGCTGCCGGACGCGGTCGCCGAGAAGCTGATCGAAAAGGCGGCGATCGACCGGATGTCGGCTCTCTATCAATGCTTCGACACGGTCCGTCGCGGCGGCACCGTCTCGATCAGCGGCGTCTACGGCGGCATGGTCGACCCGATCCCGATGTTCCAGCTCTTCGACAAGGGCGTGCAGCTGCGGATGGGCCAGGCCCACGTGAAGAAATGGATCGACGAGATCATGCCGCTGGTCACCGACGACGCCGACCCGCTCGGGACCGAGGACCTCGCCTCCCACAAGATCGGCATCGACGAGGTGCCCGACGCTTACGAGAAGTTCCAGAAGAAGGAAGACGGCGCGATCAAGTTCGTGATCCAGCCGTAAGAGGAGCCTGAGCAATGCGCGTAGTCGTCACCGGAGCCAGCGGCAACGTCGGCACTAGCGTGCTCGAGGCGCTCGGTGCCGAGCCGCAGGTGACCGAGATCGTCGGCGTCGCCCGGCGCCTGCCCGAGGTGGAGATGCCGAAGGTGGAGTGGGTCGCCGCCGATGTGACCGAGGACCCGCTGGTGCCGATCTTCGACGAGGCCGACGCCGTCATCCACCTCGCCTGGGCGATCCAGCCGAGCCGCGACGAAGCGGTGACCGAAAGGGTCAACGTCCTCGGCAGCCGGTTCGTCTTCGACGCCGTCGCCGAAGCCGGCGTGCCGGCGCTCGTCTACGCCTCCTCGGTCGGCGCCTACAGCCCCGGCCCGAAGCAGCGGCAGGTCGACGAGTCCTGGCCGGTCGACGGCATCGAGACCTCCTTCTACTCGCGCCATAAGGCGGCGGTCGAAGATCAGCTCGACGCGTTCGAAAAGCGCTCGCCGGAAACGCGGGTGGTGCGGCTGCGACCAGGCCTGATCTTCAAAGCCGAGGCCGGGAGCGAGATCCGCCGCCTCTTCGCCGGCCCCTTCCTGCCCGGCTTCCTGGTCCAGAAGCGGCTGGTGCCGGTGGTCCCCGATGTGCCCCGGCTCCGCTTCCAGGCCGTCCACTCGCGCGACGTCGGCGAGGCCTACCGACAGGCCGTCGTCCGCGACGTCCAAGGCGCCTTCAACATCGCCGCCGAACCTGAGATCGGGGTCGAGGAGCTCTGCCGGTTCTTCGGTGCCCGCAGCTTCCCACTGCCGGCGGGGGCCCTGCGCGGAGCGGCGGCGCTCAGCTGGAAGCTGCGCCTCCAGCCCTCGCCCCCCGGCTGGATCGACCTCGCCCTCGGGGTGCCGATGATGGACACGACGCGGGCGCGCGAGCAGCTGGGCTGGGAGCCAGCCGTCTCCTCGCTCGACGCCTTCGACGACCTGTTGCAGGGGATGCGCAACGCCGAGGGGGCGCCGACGCCGCCCCTCGACCCGACCGCCGGCGGCCCAATGCGGGCGCGCGAGGTGGCGACCGGGGTCGGCCAGACGCAGGGCGTCCAGCCGAGCCGGTAGGCGGAGCGATGGCGGCGATCGGCTACACGCTCTCCTGCGAGGAGTTCGGTCCGCGGGCGCTGACCGCCCAGGCGGTGCGGGCCGAGCGCGCCGGCTTCGAGTTCGCCGGCATCTCCGACCACTTCCACCCCTGGGTGGACAAGCAGGGCAACAGCCCCTTCGTCTGGGGCGTGATCGGGGCGGTCGCCCAGGCGACCGAGCGCCTGCAACTGCTCACCGGCGTCACCTGCCCGACGACCCGCATCCACCCCGCGATCGTCGCCCAGGCCGCCGCCACCGCGGCGCTGCAGATGCCGGGCCGGTTCTCGCTCGGAGTCGGCAGCGGCGAGAACCTCAACGAGCACATCCTCGGCGACGCCTGGCCGCCGGTGGCGCGGCGGCAGGAGCGGCTGGAGGAGGCGATCGAAGTGATCCGCAAGCTCTGGGAGGGGTCGCTGACGACCCACTACGGGCGCCACTTCACAGTCGAGAACGCGCGCCTCTACACGGTCCCCGAGGAGCCGCCACCGATCCTCGTCGCCGTCGCCGGCCCCCGCTCGGTCGACCTCGCCGCTCGGGTGGGCGACGGGCTGATCGGGACCGCGCCAAAGGCGGAGTCGATCGAGGAATTCCGCAACGAGGGCGGCGAGGGTAAGCCGACCTACGGGCAGCTGCACGTCTGCTGGGCGGAGTCGGAGGCCGAGGCGCGGAAGACGGCGCTGGAGTACTGGCCCAACGGGGCGATCAGCGGCAACCACTTCCTTGAGCTGCCCCTCCCCTCCCACTTCGAACAGGCGACGGAGCTCGTCCGGGAGGAGGACATCGCCGAGAGCATCGTCTGCGGGCCCGACCCCGACAAGCACCTGGAAGCGATCGGCGAATACGTCGACGCCGGCTACGACCACGTCTACGTCCACCAGGTCGGCCCTGACCAGGACGGCTTCTTCGACTTCTACGAGCGCTCGGTCCTGCCCGCCCTGCGCGGCTGACGCCTTCAGCGCCTTTTTCGGCCCTCTTGAATCTCCCTTAACTGGGGGATGGTTCTCTGTTTCCACGTCGAAGCGAGGGGTACCGAGAATCCATGGCAGCACCGAACACGAAATCTATTCCAAAACCGGGCGAGGTCTGGTTGAGCTGCCCGCCGTACCTGATGATGGCCCGGATCGTCGAGATCGATGCCGCGGCCGAGCCGCCAGTGGTCAGCTACGAGCTCCACGACGAGGACGGATCGCTGCTGCAGGCGGTCGAGCACGCCACACTCGACCAGGGCTGGTGGCGCACCTTCCAGCGCCTCGAACCGCGCTTCGGCTAGCCCTTCTCCTCCGGCCTTCGAGCCGCCGGCGCTTGCCAACTCCCGCCACATCGATAAAGATGCGCGCATGCAGGCAGGGTGTTCGACTAATCATCGGTTCTTGAAGCTAGGCGGGCTACTGGCGCTCCTCTGCGCCTGCGCCGCGATCGCCGCTCCGCAGGCGCTGGCGAAGGCCGGCTTCCGCGATTGCGGCGACGTCCCCTCCCAGTACACCCTCGGCATCGAGGCGAAGGGAGTCAGCTGCGCTGAGGCGAAGCAGGTGATCCGCATCTACACGAAACGGATCATCGAGAACCTGCAGCACGACTGGTCGCTGACGGTGCGCGGCTTCCACTGCGACCTCGGCCGCAAGTACTACTACGGCGAGACGCACCACTGCAAGGCCGGCTTGCGCATGATCCGGTTCCGCCGCGGCACCCGCTGAGCCCGCAGCGCTACTCGCCGTCGCTGAGCGCGGTCAGCGCCTCCTCGGCGCTGTCGAAGACGAGGCCGTTGGAGGTAAGTCCGGTCATCGAGAGGACCCTCAGGACCTGGGCGGTAGGCGCGTAGACGGCGAGCCGGTTGCCCTCCTCCGCCATCCGGTTGTGGGCGCGGAGGATCACCGCGATCCCGGAGGAGTCGATGAAGGCGCAGCGCTCGAGGCCGACGAGGATGCGGCTGCAGGAGCCGACCGCCTCGGTGAGGACCTCGTCGAGCTGGCCGGCGACCGCGAGGTCGAGCTCGCCTTCGATCTGGATGTCCCGACAGCCGGGCTGCAGATCCCGCTCGTTGACTTTGAACCGCTGCATCATCGGATGTCTGGGGTGGCGAATTTGGACATGGCTGGGCCTCTGAAGTTTCGTGCGTCTCCTCAGGGTCCGCAAACCGGCATGCTGCCGAATTCCGTGCCTCTTTCTATGAAGCGATACAGCGGTGCCCTGCACCGACGCATCGGCGCGATCCTAGCGTTGAGAACAAAATGACGCAACGGCGGCAAAAACTCCCCCAGCCGGAGGAGGTCGTGGCGGCGATCGTCGAGCTTGCCGACGACGGCTTTTGCCGCCGTGCCGAGCTGGTGCAGCGCTTCCCGCGGCTCGGCGAGCGGGACCTGCGGCGGGCGCTGCGGCGGGCCGTCGGCCTCGGCCTGGTGATCGAGCGGCGCGGCCCCGACGGCGCCTTCCACGTCGCCGTCAGCAGCGAGGGTTGGAACCTCCTGCGCAATGGGTAGGTGAGGACGATGAACGAGCAGTCCCCCCTCGCCGGCTACGCGGCGCCGGAGAAACGCCCGCCCTTCCTCCCCTACCTCGGCTTCATGGCGATCTTCGGCAGCCTGGTCGCGGCGGCGCTGGCGACCGCCCGCCGCCAGGGGCGCGAGCTTCCGGACCAGGTCTCGGCCGGGCAGTTGCTGCTGGTCGGCACCGCCTCCCACAAAGTCAGCCGGGTGATCTCCAAGGACAAGGTGACGAGCCCGCTCCGCGCGCCCTTCACCGAACTCGAAGGCAAGGGCGGGCCGGCCGAGTTCGAGGAGAGCTCGCGCGGAAGAGGGCTGCGCAAAGCGATCGGCGAGCTGCTGATCTGCCCCTACTGCCTCGGTCTCTGGGTCGTCGCTGCCTTCTCGGTCGGGCTGGTCTTCGCCCCTCGGGTGACCCGGTTCGTCGCCTCCCTGTTCGCGGCCCTGACGATCTCCGACTTCCTGCAGATCGCCTACAAGGCGGCCGAGGAAAAGGGCCTCGGCTCGTGACCCTCTAGGCGGGGCGCGTGCCGCGGCCACTCGAGGAAGCCGTCGTCGTCATCACTGGCGCCTCGAGCGGGATCGGCCGCGCGGCGGCGCTGCGGATCGCCCGGCGGGGCGGCTCGCTGGGGATCTGCGCGCGATCAGAGGGGCCACTGGCCGAGGTCGCCCGCGAGTGCGAAGCCGCCGGCGCCGCGGTCCTGCACCAGGCGGTCGACGTCGCCGACGAGGAGGCGCTCGATGCCTTCGCCGCGGCGGTCGAGGATCGCTACGGGCGGATCGACGTCTGGGTCAACAACGCGGCGACGATGGCCTACGGCCCCTTCGAGGAGATCCCCTCCGAGGTCTTCCGCCAGATCGTCGAGACCAACTTGATGGGGATGGTCCACGGGGCGCGGGCGGCGCTGCCTCGCTTCCGCGCCCAGGGCTCGGGCGTCCTCATCAACATGTCCTCGGTCTGGGGGCGGGTCACCTCCCCACAGGTCGCCCCCTACGTCGTCAGCAAGCACGCGATCCGGGCCTTCTCCGAATGCCTCAGCGGCGAACTCGCCGACCAGCCGGAGATCCACGTCGCGACGATGGTGCCGCAGGCGGTCGACACGCCGATCTTCGAGCACGCCGCCAACTACAGCGGCCGCCAGGTGCGCCCGATCCCGCCGGTCCTCGATCCCGAGGAGGTCGCCCACGGAATCGAGCTCTGCGCCGAGAACCCGAAGCGGGAGGTCACCTACGGGCGGGCGGGCCGCGGCCTGGAAATCCTCTTCGCGGTGGCGCCGGGGCTGTACCGGCGGATCGCCCACGCTGCCTTCGTCCGCGGCAGCTGGGGAGGGGTTCGAGCCGACCCCGGCGCCGGCAACGTGCTGGCCGCCAAAGGGCCTCACCAGGTGGGGGGTGGCTGGCAGTCGCGGCGGCGCGGAGCGCTCAGGCGGGCCTTCTTTGCAGCGGCCGGCGGCGCGCTCACCGGCCTTTTCCGCAAGCCCTCCTGAGGTTTCACAAAACGACCGCAGGGGGTACGGTCCCCCCACCATGAAGGAGAACAGGCTCGCCTGGATCTTCGGATCGTCCCGCAGCGGCAGCACCTGGCTGCTGAAAATGCTCTCCGACCTGGAGGGGGTCGTCCCGGTCGACGACCCGCACCTCGGGCACCACCTCGGCGTCTGGCGGCCGATCCCGCTGGCCTGGGCCGCCTGCGAGGACCCGCCCGAGCTCAACACGCTGCTGGACCTCAAGGCCGAGGAGCCGGGGTACTTCTTCGCCGAGCGCCACCGCGATGCCTGGTGGGAGCCGCTGCGGCAGCTGATCTCCGCGCGCTTCGAGGCGCAGGCGGCGGACGTCGGGATCGATGACCCGTCCGCGGCGACCGCCTACGTCGTCAAGGAGCCGGGCTCGCACGTGGCGCCGATGCTGGCCGAGCTGTTCCCGCAGTCGAAGGTGATCTTCCTGCTGCGCGACGGCCGCGACGTCATCGACTCCTGGCTCGACGCCTACAGCGACGGCTCCTGGGCGATCCCCGGTGGCGCCTTCCCGGTCACCGAGGAGGGGCGCGTTCCCTTGATCAAGTGGCTCTCGGCCGTCTGGGCGTACCGCAGCCGGGCGGTCAAACAGGCCTACGACTCCCGCGCCGAGGGCGACCGCATCCGGATCCGCTACGAGGACCTGCGCGGCGAAACCGAGGCCTGCATGCAACGGATCTGCACGATGATCGGCATCGACGCCGAGCGAGTGCCGGAGGTGGTCGAAGGCCACCGCTTCGAGAAGCTGCCGAGCACCGCCAGAGGGCGCCAGAGCTTCACCCGCAAGGCGCAGCCGGGCGGCTGGCGGGACAACCTCACCCCCACCGAGCAGCGGGCCATGCACGAGGCGATGGGCGACGCCCTCGTCGAGTTCGGCTACGGGGTCGACGAGCCGCTGGCGGCGGCGGGCTAGGACCGCAGCCAGTCGAGCCAGCCGGCGGCGAGGACGAGGCGGGCCACCTCGGCGTAGCCAGCCGCCCCGGGATGGGCGCCGTCGCCGGCAACGAGCTCGCGGCGCCAGACCTCGTTGTCGCGCAGCTCCTCGACCAGCGGCACGAACGGCACCCGGTTGCGGGCGCAGAGCATGCGGTAGGCGTAGGAGAGCTCGGCGATGCGGTCGTTGGCGACTTCGTCGTCGATCGCGGCGGGGCCGACGACGAACCGCCGCAGCCCCAAGGCCTGCGCGCCCAGCAGCACCTCTTCGAGGGAGAGCAGGGACTGCTCCTGGCTGCAGCGCCGGTCCTCGTCTTCGAGCGAGACGTCGTTGACCCCGAAGGCGAGGACGACGCGCGGGTCGCCCTCGTCGGGCAGTCGCGGCCGCGCCTCGGCGCGCCAGCGGGCGGCGACGTCGGCCGAGGTCTCGCCGCGGACGCCGAGGTTGTAGGGGGTGGTCGGGATTCCGGCCTCCATGGCGGCAGCGAAGACGCGCCCGGTCCAGCCGAGACCCTCCTCGTCGCCCACCCCTACGGTGTGCGAGTCGCCGAAGAACATGAGATAACGCTCCATCATTCCCGCCATGATCGCCGTCGTCTCTGATACCCACATGCCGAAGGGCAAACGCCAGTTGCCGCAAGAGTGCGTGGAGAAGATCCGGGCGGCGGAGGCGGTTATCCACGCCGGAGACTTCTCGGCCGCTTCGGTCCTGGAGGACCTGAAGGCCCTCTGCCCGATCGTCCTCGCCGTCCACGGCAACGTCGACGACGCGACGCTGCGGCGGGACTTGCCGGAGTCGCTGCAGGTGGCGGTGGGCGGTCGGACCGTCGCCCTCATCCACGACTCCGGACCGAGCAAGGGGCGGCTAGAGCGCATGCGGGCGCGCTTTCCCGAGGCGGACGCCGTCGTCTTCGGCCACAGCCATCTCCCTCTGCATGAGGAGCGGGACGGCTTCCAGATCTTCAATCCCGGCAGCCCGACCGAGCGCCGGCGCGCCCCACGTCCCTCGATGGGCCTCCTCCACGCCGGCCCCTCCGGCCTGCGCTTCGAACACGTGTGGCTCGGGTAGGTGGACCGCATCATCCACCCCAACCAGGAGGCGACGAAATGGCTGAGTTGACGACTTTGGAGGAGAAGCTGGCGGAGGTCCTCGGGCTTGCCCAGGCCGCGCAGAAAGCGACCGAGAAAGTCGAGGGCTTGGTCGACGACGAGGGCATCGCGGAGAAACTGCGGCAGATGCGCGAGGAGGCCGAGGAGACCGAGCGCCGCTGCACCGAGGTGGCCGAGCAGCGCGACGGCAAGAAAACGGCGATCCTCGACAAGGCGCAGGAGACCAAAGGCGAGGCCACCGAGATGATGAACACCTACCTCGGCGACGACGCCGACGGGCTCGACGGGTTCGAGTTCATGACGATGGCCGAGGCCGGCGAGGTCGGCCACTGGGCGGTGCTGCAGAAACTGAACGAGCAGGCCGGCGAGGAGCCGATCGCGGAGCTGACCGGGTGGGCGCTGCCGATCCAGGAACGGCACTTCAGCGAGACCAAAGAGGGCGCGCTGCAGCTGGCCGGCGAGAAAGACCCCTACGAGGAGGCCTGAGCCGGGCGATGGCTTCGAGCGCTGACGACGCAAGCCGCTTCCTGGCCATCTACCTCAACGACCATCTGGCGGGGGCCACGCTCGGCGTCGAGCTGGCCCGCCGCCTGCGGTCCTCCAACAAGGACGACGGCGAGTTCGGGCAGCCGCTGTCGCAGCTGTGCGCGGAGATCGAAGCCGACCGAGAGACGCTGGAGCGGCTGATGGAGCACCTGGAGGTGGGGCGCGATCCAGTGAAACCGATCCTGGCCAAGGGCGCCGAGAAGCTCGGCCGCCTCAAGCTGAACGGTCGCATCTGGGGCTACTCGCCGCTCAGCCGCGTCCTCGAGCTCGAGGTCCTCTCCGGCCTCGTCGGCGGCAAGATGCAACTCTGGAACGCCCTCGAGCAGAGCTTCGGCGAGACCCTCGACGGCTTCGACTTCCACGCCCTGGCCGCCCGCGCCGACAACCAAGGCCAGCGCCTGGAAGACCTCCACCTAGCCGCCGCCCAACGAGCGCTGCCAAGCCCCACGAGCAGCACCCAAGGCGTCCCGTAGCCATCCTTTCCGCCGCGGCAGCGTTCCCGGCCGTTCCATCCCGAACTGCATCAAATTCCCCTCCTGCTGGGTAGGGGATCTGATGCAGTTCGGGTGAGGAGGGCGCGGCGGACGTTCTCGAGAAAGGGGCCCGGGTCGCGCTCGAGCATCTTGTAGGTCGTGCGGTGCACGTCGTAGCCGGCGGCGGTCAGCTCGACGTCCCGCTGATGGTCCTTCTCGAAGGCGAGGGGGTCGCCGTGATGGCTCCAGCTGTCGGTTTCGACGATGACCTTGGCCTCGGTCCAGAGGAAATCGACGAGGTGGCCCTCGATTAGGACGTTGACTGCCGGGGTCGGCATTTCAAATGGGCGCCAGAGGGCGAGAAAGTCAATCTCCGGCACCGATTTCGTCTCCAGTGCCTCAGGGTCGAGTTCAAGCGCGATCCGCCGCAACTTCCCGACGCCCTTGCAGCCGCGGCGGCGGGTGATGATGCGATTGAGTCGCGGCCAGGAGAAGTCTTCGTGCTTGTGCGCTTGGACGAAGATCCTCTCCAGGCGCTTCGCGTCGGTTCGTCGGGCCAGATCGAGCAGGACGCGCTCCATAACAGCGACCGGTATCCCTCGCTCCATCGTCACTTCGTACGGCTCCAGCCGTCGGGTCTGATGCAGCTTTACGCCCCGATGCCCCTCGGGATGAAAGCCCCCCGATTGCCGCAGGACCTCGATTGGCCCACCAGACCCGTTCATTCCCCAGAGGTGTCCCGCGCTGAAGTGCGAGAGCACAGCGCCGGGGCCACAAGCCAGGGCCGCCGCCATCCACCTCCCCTCACGATTGAGGCGCTGGTGACCCACGGCATACACGCCGTGGAGTACGGGAATCAGCAGGCCTACTTCCCGCCGACTGTGAATGGTGCGTTCGCTGGGACCTCGATCCAGAAGCTGCCACGTCGCGACGACCCCGTGCTGCAGCTCCGCCAGCTCTCGAATCGTGGCAGTCGCCCCACGATCCTTCACCCCGAGCCCCTCCCCACCCGAACTGCATCAAATTCCCTACCCAGCAGGAGGGGAATTTGATGCAGTTCGCGCTTGGCGGCCTGGGTTTTCGGCACGGCCGGAACCCTGGCGGGCGCGAGCGCGCGGGTGGTGCGCGCTATTTAGCGGTTTGGAGCACGGAAACGCGTGGGAGTGTGACTTCGGCTGATGCCTACGCGACCGACATCGAGAGCGACCATTGGTCGGCTACCTGCTGGGCGGCGTTGCGCTCCTCGGTGAGGATCGATTCGGCCATGGCCACGGTCTCCTGATCACCGGCGCGCTCGGCCACCCGCTTCAGCAGCTCGTAGGCGGCCACCTCGAGGTTCTCGACCGCGTAGGAGAAGCCGGCTAGCTTCGCCGGCGTGTCGGGCTGGGCGGCGAAGAACATGCCCCAGTTCAGGGCGCCCAGTTTCAGCATCGCGTCCTTGATCGCCGAGGGAGCGGCGCCGCGCTCGTCGAGGCGCTGCTCGACTTTGCGCAGGTGCCCTTCGGTCTCCTCCAGGTGATGGGCAAAGGACTCGGCCAGGGGCACCGGCACGTCCATCTCTTTGCTTTTTTCCAGCAGCTTCTGCGACTGCCCCTCGAGAGCGTGCACGTCCGAGAGGTAGGAGTTGAGCTGCTCATCGAGGTCATCCGGATCGACTTCGCGCAGCGCCTGCTCGACCGCTTCGTCGAAGCCGGCGGCGACCCGCCCAGCCATCTCGCGCTCCTCGTCGGCGATCACCAGGGCCATCGCCGCCGTCTCCCCGTCGCCGGCTTCCTGGGCCGCCCGCGCCAGCAGCTCGTAGGCGGCCACCTCCATGTGCTCGTAGGAGAAGGCGTGCATCGCCAGCTTCGTCGGCGTGTCCGGCTGGGATTTGGCGAAGAGGACCATGCCGAAGCCACCTGCCTGCCCCGCCACGTCCTTGACCTTGGAGGGCGAGGCGTCATACGCCTCGAGCCGCTCCCGCACGCGCTGCTCCTGGGACCGCGTCTCCCCCTCGTGGCGGGCAAACGACTCGGAGAGCGCACCCTCCACGAGGCCGGGGGCACGGCGCATCTGCACGAGCGCCTGTTCCTCGATCGAGTGGGCGTCGGTGAGGTACTTGACGAGCTGGGTCTTGGGATCGTTGTCTGGCATAGCGGTCAACTACCCGCAGGCCGCAGCGTCACTCCTGCCGAGGCGCGCGTCGGCCCCGGCGCGTTCCTCCGCGACCAAGTGCAGCCTCACTACGGTTCCCGCCTCGCCGGAGCGGATCTGGACGAGGTCGCAGAGCTGGTTCGCCATCCACAGTCCGCGACCCCCCTCCTGGGTGATCCCGGGCCGCAGGCGGCCGACCAGCGGCTCTTCGATCCGGCCGCTGTCTTCGACCTCCGCCAACAGGGTCCCGTTCTCGTGCCAGAGACGCAGAGTGCCGCTGCCGCCGCCATGCATGACGCTGTTGGCGGCCAGCTCGCTGGTCGCGGTGACCAAGTCGGCCAAGGCGAGCGCGTTCAGGCCCGCGCGCTCGGCTGCGCCCGCCACCCTGTTGCGCACCTCGGCGAGGTCCCGCAGCCCGAAGCAGAGCACCTCGGGCCGCGTCGCCGGCGGCGGCAGGGTCCCGCGGAAGCAGTCGGGAATTGGATCGAACGCCGCGCTCTCCTCGACCCGGCCCTCGTGACAGACGTGCGGGTGGGAGTCGGCGACCTTCTCCAGCACCTCGTCGCTCAGGGAGCCGGCGTCGTAGGGGCAGAGCAGCGACCAAGCCTGCCCTGGCGCAAAGGCGACGTTGAGGAGCGACTCGTGACGCTGGCACTCGTCCAGCGCCGCCGGGCTGCGGTCGGCCCAGACCGGTTCGCCGATCCCGTAGACCTGGCGACCGGCGCCGTCGTCCACGAATTCGCGCCAGAGCGGGATGATCGAAGCGGGATTCCGCCCCACCTCCCGCATCGGCAGGAAACGGATTCCCTCCGCCTCCTCGCCGAGCTCGTCCTGCAGCAGCTCCGTCTGCACGCGCCCGACCGCGACCAGAACCGGCACCTCCGCCTCCAGGGCCTGCCTGAGGAAGGGGACGGTCCCGGCCAGGTAATCGTCGGCGCCCTCGTAGATCAAGGCCTGATGTTGAAAACCGGCGTGTTTCATGGCTTCAGCACCTGCTCGTCCCTCTTCCCGCTTGTTAATCCTTCAAACGAGAGTTTGCTCACGTAAGGAGTGGGTAATCGACAACTGGCACAACGGTCGCAGCGCCGTTTGTGTCGGGAGTAGAACCGCTCACTTCTCACGGCGCTTGAACGGAGATTGGGAGAGGACGAATTCAGACGCCCAATTTTTTCAAAAAGCCGGAGGAAGGCAGATGACCGCCCCACCCGCAGCTCTCAGCAAAGACGTCAGCCGCGCCCAGGAAGAAATCCGCGGTCCCGAGATCGGCCCCGCCCACAAGCGCGACGAACTGTTACAGCGCGTGCGAGCCGCGCGTCGCAGATTGGCGCAAGCTCCGCCGAATGCCTTGGCCAGATTTAGGTAGTGCGGTAGCATCCTTTCCAGGGTCAGGCCGGTACCAGCCTTGGTAACCGCCTGACACAGCATTCCCAGGCAAGACCGTCGGGCGCCAACACAGGTGTCCCGGGACTTCCAAATCCATCTGAAGATTGAAGGAGTCCCGAAGTGCCTACCAACGATTTCCAGGTCCATGATGGTCTGCTAGCCGTCCAGCAGACGTCGGAAGGCGATCAGCTGCGACTGGCCCTCGAGGGCGAGATGGACTTGGCCAACGCCGAGACCGCCGACACCGTGATCCGGGAAGCCCTTGCTTCCGGCGGGGCGGTGGTCATCGACCTCGGCAAGCTCGAGTTCATCGACTCGACCGGCATCTCGGTGCTGGTGTCGGTCCTGCGAAGCCGCCGGGATGCCGAGCTCAGCTTCCTGCCGAGTGAGCACGAGAGCGTCCGCCGCCTGCTCAGCCTGACCGGGTTGGACGAGCGGATGGGCCTCGCTCCCGTCGAAGCGCTCCCCAGTGCCGCGACCTCTTCAGCTCCGGCCAGCCCGGAGCCCCTGCAGCCCGCGGCCTAACTAGGCCCGGCGGCGCGCGCCAGCCGAGCCGCCTCGCCGGCGCCGCCGCGCCAGGGCTCACCGTGGCCGGTGAGCACGGTGCCCGCCGCGAGCTCGGCGATCGCCCCGAGCGAGGCGAGCGCCCGTTCGCTGTCGGCGGTGGCGGCGCCGGCGACGATCCGCGGCCCCCGCTCACCGGTGTAGGGATCGAGCATGACGATCGCGTCGCCGGCGATCACGGCATCTCGGTCCGGGAAGTGCAGGGCGCAGTGACCGAGGGTGTGCCCCGGGGTGAAGACGACGTGGGGTGAGCCGGGCACGTCCAATTGCCCGCCGCTGAAGCGGCGCACCGCCTTTAGCGGCGGCGGCCAGAAGGCGCGGGTGGCGAGGAAGCCGGCGACGTGCGGCAGCGCCTTCGGCCTGGTCAGCAGGTAGCGGCTGCGGGCTCGTTCGTGGGTGTACTGGAGGGGCTTGCGGGCGAGCGGGACGTCGTTCTCGTGCAGGTAGACGGGGATGCCGAGCTCCGTGCGGGCGCGCTCGGCGAAGCCGATGTGGTCGAAGTGGGCGTGGGTGAGAACCAGGGCGCGGATCTCGGTCAGGTCGCGGCCGATCTCCGCTACCGCGCGCCGCAGCGAGTCCCAGGAGCGCGGGACCCCGGCGTCGACGATCGTCAGGCCGGCCTCGGCCTCGACGAGGTACCAGTTGACGCTGGCGTCTTCGATCCGGTGAACGTCGGGGGCGGCGCCCCGTTCGATCTTGGGTTCCATTGCTCCCCCCTACCCGCAGAGCTCACAACGTCTCCCTGTTTCTCCAAGCGGCGCCGCAGCTGCCGCTCGGAGTGGGCGGCGACCGGAATCACCGAATCTCCGTAGCGGACGCCGCCGAAGCGCAGGCGCTGCAGCACCGCCAGCCAGGCGCAGACCCCCCGCTCGAGGATCCAGACCGGGGCCAGCAAGGAGGACGTGGCCGGGAACACCGCCCGGCCGCCGGCGCGGCGGCGGCCGGTCTCCGCCGCGACCATCGACAGGGCGGCCGGGCCGGCGACGAGAGCCGGCCGCCTCCTCGCCGCGCTGACCAGCAGCAGCGGCACCACGACCAGCCAGAGCGCCATCCGCAGCGGCAATGCGAAGTCGTCATAGGCCTGGCGGGTGCGCTGACCCCAGAAGTGGGCGGCCGAAGGCGGCACCCGGGCGACGTAGAGGTCGAGAGGGGAGGCGACCGTGCCGCCGTGGGCGCGTACCGTCCGGATCAGCTCCAGGTTCTCGAAGAGGACGTCGCCGTCGTACATCCCCATCGCCAGCATCCGCGACCGCCGCACCGCCAGCGTCCCCGGGTAGTCGCGGCCGAGGCTGCGGTTGAGGAGGGTCCGCGCGGTGTCCCAGCGGGCGTGCCAGGGCAGGCGGCTGAAGTAGTTCTGCGGGCGCACGAGGTCGTTGTCGTCGAGCAGCCGCGCCGCCCGTCGCAGCGCCTCCGGCTCGTAGCGGACGTCGTCGTCGGCGATCACGACCTTCTCGTGGGAGGCGAGCTCCACTCCGGTTCGCACGCCGGCGACTTTCCCCATCAGGGCCTCCCCCGCCGGCGGCACGTGCCGGGCGTGAGGGCCGAAGGCGGCGGCGTTGGCGTCGAAGACATCGTCCTCGGAGCCGTCGACGACAATCACCTCGGCGACCAGCGGGGCGACCCGGCCCAGGTACTCCGCCAGCTCCTGCCGCTGTTCCCCGTCCCGCCAGCGCACCGGGACCACGTAGGAGAGGTCGAGTCGATCGAACTGCATCAAATTCCCCACCTGCCAGGCCGGAAATTTGATGCAGTTCGATCCACGCCTCTATGCGGTGGCGACGGCGAGCGGGGATCGCAGGGAGCTCTCGCCTCGCTGCCAGGCGTCCATCAGGAGGGTCGCCCAGCGGGCCTCTACCTGCAGCAGCGCCCGGGCGCCGAAGAGGATGTCGGCCGCCACCGCCGGCTCGTCCGCCGCTAGGCCGCCGGCCAGGTCCCAGGCGGCGATGTTCTCGTGCACGGCATCGGCCTCGACGTGCTCATCGTAGAAGTGCGTCGCCTCGCGGCCGAGGCCGAGGCGCCGCAAGGCGTTGCCGTAGCGGCGGTTGGGGATCGAGGAGGTCATCTCGAAGCCGGCGAGGTGGCCGACGAGGGCGCCGCGCCGGCGCCGGTGCATGCCGAAGCTGCTGATCAGGTTCACCGTCGCCAGGGTCACCCCGGGCAGCCGGTCGAGGTAGTGGCCGTAGGTGGGGTCGAGTCTGAGCGCCGCCATCGTCTTCGCGAAGAGGACCGAGTGCATGCGCTTGCTGTCTCCGCCGCCGTACTCGTCGGCCTGGACCTCGAGCAGCGCCGCCTTCGGGACCGGCGAGAGGCGCGGGATCGCCCAGGAGTGCGGGTCGGCCTCCTTCAGCTGGTAGGCAGAGCGATGAACGACGTGCTCGTGCATCTGCTCCAGCGTCCCCTGCGTCTCCATATAGCGGGAAAGCGGCGGGCCGGGGTCCTCGGCGACAATCCGCTGCAGCGCCGCCCCGACCGAGGCCAGCTCCTCCTCGTTGGCCGGCTGCACCAGCTCGGCCACCGCTTCTTCGAAGGGGCGCTCCAGCGCTGCCCTGAAGGCGACCAGCGTCGGCGCCCACTCCCAGCGCTCATCGACGCCGTCGATCGCCGTGTAGTGAAGCTCGTAGGCGACGTACAGCGCCAGCTGCAGATCCTCGTCGGCGATCGGGTCGCTCGACTCAACGACCGGAGGCGCCTCTAAACCGCTGTCCGGCTCCCCCTCCAGCGCTTCGAATAGCCGCTCGCTGAGGGGTCCGCGCGGGGCGGGCAGCGTGATCAGTCGCCCGGCCATGGTTCCTGCCCGCTCGGGGCTTCAAAGCCGATCAGCTTGTGGGTGCCGTCGCAGAACGGGCGCATCTGCGATTTGCCGCAGCGGCAGAGCGCGATCGTGCGCCGCTCGACCGGCAGCTCGTTGCCCTCTTGGTCGCGCACGACGAAGTCGCCGCGGACCAGATACGGACCGTCGGGGTAGGGGGTGATGGTGGCGCGGGAGGACCGGTTCGAGTCGTTCTCCACCGAGGTCCCATACCCACACACAGGGTTGGTAAATCTCGCCTTTCCGGGGGTACAAGCGGAACATGACGGACGAACAGATAACCGATACCCCAACCAGCCAAGACGGCGTCACCCCAGTCAACAGCGAGAACGGCCACGATTCCGTCCGCGCCGCGATCTCCCGCGAAATGGTGCGGCTCTACAAGGAGCTCTTCGGGCGCGGCCCGACCAAGGCCCGGACCGAGTTCGCCGGCCCTGACATCATCATCTGCACGCTGGAACACACCTTCACCCCGGCCGAGCGCAGCCTCGCCGAGATGGGCGAGCACCAGCGCCTACGGGACACGCGGATGTACTTCCAGGCGGCCACCTCAGACCGCTTTAAGGAGATCGTGGAGCGGCTGACCGGGCGCAAGGTGCGGGCCTTCATCAGCGGCCTCGACGCCGGCGAGGACGTCTGTGCCGAGCTCTTCTACCTGGCCGACGGAGAGACCGGCGAGGAGTGATTGGGTCCTGATCGCCCGCGACACCATGCACCAGAACCAGTGGAAGGAAGCGATGACCCCATGACCGAGGAGAAGGACAGGACGGCCGAGGAGGCCGAGAAGCAGGCCCCGACCCAGCCCGCCGACGGCGAGCAGGAGGGCGGGACCACTCCCGGCCCCCAGCCGGAGACCGATGCCGAGGACCAGGAGGACGGCCGAACCCCGCCTCCCGACGATCTCTCCGAAGACCCCGCCTACGAACCGGAGGACGAGGGCCTGAAGGACATCAAGGGGGGCTAGCCGCCGCCGATCGGCTCGATGACGCGCCCTCCATGCCCGACGCGAGTCTGTGAAAAACCTTGCTCTACAAGGTTTTCGACAGACTCGCGGGGATCAGGCCGGCCGCAGGGTCCAGAGGACGACGTCCTGGCGCGGCGAGAAGTGCAGCAGCGGCTCCCCCTCGAGCTCGATGCCGAATGGCATCGCCATCGTGTTGGTCTCGATCTCGGCCCAGCCCTGGCGCAGCGGCCAGGGCGGGTGGTGGATCTCGCCGCGCTGGATCCGTCCCGCGTCGTCGAGCGTGTAGAGGCAGTAGCGCTCGGTCAGCCAGCGCTCGAGCGAGCCGTCGCGGATCGGCAGCTTCCCGCCCTCGGCGCCGTAGCGGCCGACGAAGTAGGCGGGCGGCCCGTCATCGGAGGTTCGCAGCAGGTCGTACCCGAAGCCTTCCTCGTCGCGCTCGACCCGGATGCGGGAGCGGAAGTAGGGGAGCCGGTAGGCGCGGCGGGCGGCGCCAACCGCGCTCCAGCTGTCGGCATCGAGGCTGAGGAAGTAGATGCCGGGCTTGCCTTCGACGCTGACGTAGGTGCGGACGTTCAGCTCGGGGAAGGCGGAGACGCCCGGGGCCGGCAGCGTCCCGCGCAGGCGCAGGCCGCGAACGCAGAAGGGGGTGATGCCAAGCCAGGCGGTGCCGTTGAAGGTGTCGAGCGGCAACTGCTCCGGCACAACCCTCCGCAGCGCCTCCTCTGGCACCGGCCAGTGGGCGAAGAGGAGATCGACCCAGGTCTGCCCCATGAACCATGGCCTCCGCGGAAGCTCCCAGGGCCGGTGCTCCGCCTCGGCCAGGACCGAGCGCTGCCGGAAGGCGTCGGAGACGAGGGTGGCGGGGCGCAGCGCCATCTCCCCCACATCCTGAATCAGACCCAGCCCGAGCACAACGCTCACTCCTCCTCTTCGCCGACCCGCATCCGGATCGATTCGACCAGCTTCTCGTCGAGCGGAGTGACGGAGACGAGCCGCTCGGGCAGGACCAGCAGGGCGCCGTGGTCGGCGTCGAGGTCGCAGTCGTCGCTGAGCGGACCTTCCATCTCGACGATGACTTTGCCGTCCACCTTGGCGTCGTTTTTCCAGGCCAGGTAGCGGTAGAGACCCTCGCGCCTGGGGAAGACGGCGATCCCCCGCCGCTGCGTGCGATGGATCTCGCCCTCCCCCTGGCAGGTGGGACAGGTCTGCTCGAAACGGACGCGGCCCTGGCAGGCGGGGCAATCAGGGGCGGGGCCGGCCTCCAGGCAGGAGAAGCATTCGCAGGCGGTGGCGCCGGCGCCCTCGCACTTGTCGCAGGGGCCGTGTTCGGGCTCCCCCCACGGTTCGCTCACCTGGTTGTCGGGATCGAGCAGGACGCCCGGATCCTCCTCTGCCGGGTGACAGTGGAAGTACGTCCGAGACTGCATCGCCCGCTGCGACGACGGCTAGCTGCCGTCGCCGTTTTTCCGCTGCTCCTTCGCCACGGCCGCGGCTTTCTCCAGCCGCTCGGCCTCGCGCTCGGTGGCCGCAGCCTCGGCTTTCGCCTCGACCGCTTTTTCTTTTGCCTCGAGCTTCTCCAGCTTCGCGCTCTTGTTGGCTTTGGAGTTCGTCCGCTTCGCTTTCGAGACGGCTTTTTTCGTTTTCTGCTTTTTCTTCTCCTCGGCTTTGGCGGCCCTGGCCTCGCGCTCGCGACGCCGTTTCTCCGCCTCGCGGCGCTCCCGCTCGGCTTTGCGGCGCGCCTCGGCGGCGGCCTCGGCGGCGGCCTGGCTGGCTTTGGCCTGCCGCTCCTCGGCCTCGCGCTCCTGCACCTCGGCTTTCTCGCGCAGGGTCACCGCCCGCTCGCGCTCTTTGGTCGCCAGCAGCGCGGCGCGGCCCTCTTCCCGCAGCTCGTCGTCGCGGAAGAGAACACCCGTGGCGCTGCGGGCGCCGGCCTCGGCCCGGTCGAGCAGGAGCTTGGCCTGGGAGTCGGAGCCCCCGAGGGCGCCGATGGCGACATCGAAGGGCGTCCGCGCCAGCTTCATCGACGAGTTCAAGATCGTCTTGGAAATAGTCGGCAAAGCCATCAGCTCTCCTCCTTCGGGTCGATCGCCTCGGCGGCCTCTTCGGCTCGTTTGGCTTCCTGCTTCAGCTCGGCAGCCTGGCCCTTGGCAGCGCTCTTCTCCGCGGCGGCCTGCTGGCGTTTCGCCTCGGCGCGTTTTTCGCCGGCCAGGCGGTCGCGCTCGGCTGCGGCCTTGTCGACCTGGGCCCGGGTTGCCGCCTCACGCTCTTCTTCGGCCCGCTTGCGCTCGGCCTCCTCTTCGGCCTCGATCTTCTGAGCCTCGACTTCGATCTCGCGCCGCTCTGCCTCGGTCTCCGCCCGCTCGGCCTCGATCTCGGCTTCCTGCTCTTTACGCTCGGCCTCGGCGGCCTTCTCGGCTGCCTCCGCCTGGACGTCGGCCTGGACCTCCTGCAGCTTTCCCTCGCGGTGCAGCTCTTCTCGGTTCAGGGCCGCGCCGGCCAGCTGCTTCGCCCGGCCCACCACCTTGCCGAGGGGCCCGCCGGCGACTCGCTCTTGCACGCTCAAAGCGTTTCTCCTTTCGAAGTTCTTCCTCTCGATCCCAACGCTGGTCGTCTACCCGAACGGAGGTTCGAGCGAACCGTGCACCGCGTCACACTCATCCCTCCTAGCTAGTAGCGGAGGATCGCCGCCACTCCTCCCGCCTCAGCCAGCGGCGCGGCCAGGCCATTGCGGACGACGGTGATCTCGGCGCTGCTGGAAAAAGCGGCCCGGATCAGCGACTCGGCCTCCTCCCCGATCGCCCCGTCGAGGACGAGATGGCCGACCCGGCCCTCCGCCAGCGCCTCGCGGGTCTCCTGGAGACCGAGTGAGCCGCGGCTGCCGCCTTTCGCCCCGCCGAGCGCCCGCTCGATCAGCTCGCGGTCGCGGTCGCCGTCGATGCGGGCAATGGCCTCGGCGACGACGTCGATGAGCTTGCCGGTCGGGACCGAGATCAGGTCGCCGTCGCCGCCGAGCGCCAGCTTCGCCTTGGCCGAGCCGAAGCCGCCGTCGAAGCTCTCGACGTCCTTGGCGGGGCCGAAGACGATCACCTGGTCGAGGCCGTGCTCCTCGAGGGCGCGGGCGGCGAGCTTGCCGCACTCGCCGAGGAAGCGCTGGCGGTTGTGCTGGAGGCGTTCGTCGAACTGGTCGTGGCCGGATGAGCTGACGCCTTGGGCGCGGGCCGGGTTGTTGGTGCTCTGCGATTTGCGCTCGCGCCAGTCGAGGCTGGTGATGCTCAGCTCCCAGTCCTCGAGCTCCTCCAGGGCGCCTTCGGAGCAGCGCAGCAGGCGCACGCGCTCAGAGGAGACGATGGCGACGCCGCGGTCGGCGCCGTGGCAGGTGAGGGCGACCAGCGGCGCCACCAATGGGTCGGCGCCGTACTCGACACAGGCGTCGGCGACCGGCGGCGCGCTCGTCCCCCACCAGTGCTCGACCCCGGGCTTCTCCGAGACCTCGACGAAGCCAACCTCGCCGCGCGGCGGCGGCCGCAGGTCGCCGTCTTCGAAGCGCTCGATGATCCGTTTCGCGGTCGCGCGCAGGGCGACCCGCTGGTCGTGCTCCGCTTCCTTGCGCTCCTCCAGGACCGCGTCGAGGCCGTTGCGCAGCTGGGTCCGCCAGGCGCCGCCGCGATCGGCCGGATCGAAGCCGAGGTAGACGGAAAGGACGCCGAGCGTCGGGCGCCATTCGCTCGCCACGCGGATCTCCTCCAAGGTCGGTTGGCTCATTGCTCTTTCCTCCTTGATCGGGTGCGCACCGGCTACCCCGCCGCGCGGACTGAGGAAACCCGGCGGCGGGTAGAGGTCCTGGATGAAGCCACGACTCGAGACCCCGGCCCCCGGGCCGCCGCAGCCGGACCCACAGCCACCGGTGCCTTCGCCGGACCCAGGGCCGCCGGTGCCTGAGCCCGACCCGGCGCCCCCGCGCCCGGCGCCGCAGCCGCCCGCCCCAGAAATCTAGGACCCGGCGCCTGAGTAGCGGAGGGACCCCGGGGTGTCGAGATCCTCGCCGGTCTCCAGCAGCGTCTTCAGGCCGGAGAGGATCATCGGCCAGCCGCCGAACAGTTCGTTGTTGGCGTCCTCGCTGAGCTGGTCGTGGGTGACCCGCAACCGGCAGGAGGTGCCGACCGGCTCGATCTCCCAGGTGACGCGGGAGGTGCCTTCGCGCTTCACGTCCTCGCTCCAGAGCGCGTTGAAGCTCTGCACCAGCCGCCGCGGCGGGTCGACCTCGAGGTTCTCGCCGCCGGCGATATCGACCACCCCCGGGACCGAGGCCTTGTACTCGGAGCCCTCGGTCCAGTCGGAGACGGTCCCGACCCCGAAGCTGTAGCGCTTGCGCATCTGCTCGCTGGTGATCGCCTCCCAGAGCCGCTCGGGCGTCGTCTTGATGTAGATCTCGAAGACGGACATCGCGCCGCGCCCGCCGATCACCGTGTATGCCTGCTCGTCGTTCATCCTTCGTCCTCCTCGTTTTCGCTGTTCTCGTCGCCCTCCAGCTCTCGCTTCAGCTCGCTGAGGGCCGAGGCCCAGGGCTCCGCGTACTTGCTCACCCAGCGGTCGTGGATGAGCCGGATCGGGACGGGGTTCAGGTAGTGCAACTTCTCGCGTCCTCGTTTCTGCGTCGTCACCAGCCCCGCTTCCTCGAGCACCTTCAGGTGCTTCATCACGCCGAAGCGGGACATCGGCAGCGGCTCTTCGAGGGCGCTGAGAGTCTGGCCGTCCCGCTCGAAGAGCCGATCGAGCAGCTCGCGACGGGTGGGGTCCGCCAGCGCCTTAAAGACCTCGTCCATGACCGCGAGTATAGGTGACCTTTTAGTCACCTGTCAACTAGGATGAGGGTTTGCCCTACCTCAAACCAGGCAGGTGTGATGGAACTCATTCGTACCGATTGACATCCACTCGTGTCTGATCTAGGTTCCTTGAACGTTCAGGCACCTCAGCGGGAGGCGCCTACATCTACAAGGGGGAGTAATAGATGCAAGCGATCAAGCGCCTCGCGCTGCTTGTATGCGCGCTCGCACTCTTCGCCGTTCCGGCGACCGCGAACGCGACGATCACCACCAAAACCATCGAATACGGGCCGTGGACGATCCCGGCCGGCAACGGCGATCCGCACGACCACGAAAACGCGGGGATGATCGCCAACCAGATCGTCAGCAACATCGCCAAGCCGTGCACCGGCTGTTCGATCATCGGCGTCACTCCGGACCTCGTCTACACGAGCGGAGCTAAAGCGACCGTCAGCGAAGGCCCGATGCTCCACCACGCCGCCTTCATGGCGCAGTCGAGCGGCAAGGTCGATGCGACCTGCGGCAACAGCGGCCCGGGGCTGCTCGGTGAGCGCTTCTTCGCCTCCGGCGACGAGCGGACCAAAATCGATCTCCAGTCGCTGCCCTACGGATACAAGGTCAACAGCACCGAGACCTGGAACATGATCGTCGACCTGATGAACTGGGCGACCACGACCAAAACGGTGAAGCTAAAGATCACCTGGAAGTACGCGACCGGCACCGACCACACGAACCGCGCGCCGCTGCGGCCGGTCTGGCTCGACGTCGACGGCTGCAGCATGGACTCGCTGATCACGGTTCCGACCGGCCTCAGCGACACCCATGGCGAATGGAAAACCACGTTCGGCGGCAAACTGATCGCCGCGGCGGGTCACATCCACGACCACGGCGTCAACGTCGAACTGACGAACAAAACCGCCGGGGAATCGCTCCTCTGCAACTCGGTTGCGGGTGTCGGCGGTGCCGGCTACGAAACCCCCGACGGACGTAAACACGTCTCCTCGATGGGCGTCTGCACCGGCAACCCGGTCGCCTCGGTCGCCAAAGGCGACACGTTGCGCCTGCACGCGATCTACAACGTGCCGGAAGGGCATCACCTGATAGACGACGCGATGGGGATCATGATCGCCTACTTCGGCTAGCCCGAAAACGCGTCTGCCGTACCGGAGCCGGCCCCTCGCGGGCCGGCTCTTCTTTGCTCTCCAGCAATACCCCTGGGGGGTATGGTAGGGTGGCCCCATGGAGACCACCGCGCAGCATCACCACGACCATCATCACCACCACGAGATGCCGACCGAGGGCTCGGCGCTCACCGGCGTCGCCATCTCGGCCACCCTCCACTGCCTAACCGGCTGCGCGCTGGGCGAGATCGCCGGGATGGCGATCGGCACCGCGCTCGGCTTCTCTGACTGGGGCACGGTCGGGTTGGCGGTCGCTCTCGCCTTCCTCTTCGGCTACGGCCTGACCAGCCTGCCGCTGCTGCGGGCGGGGCTGGCGCTCGGCGTGGTGATTCCGATCGCCCTCGCCTCCGACACGCTCAGCATCGCCACCATGGAGATCGTCGACAACGCGATCATGCTGGTCGTCCCGGGAGCGATGGAGGCCGGGCTCGGCGACGTCCTCTTCTGGGGCGCCCTCTCCTTCGCGCTGGTGATCGCGGGCGCGATCGCGGTGCCGGTCAACCGCTGGCTGATCGCCCGCGGCAAAGGCCACGCGGTCGTGCACGAGACCGGCATCCACGGTGGCCCGCCGGTACGTGCAGTCGCTATCGCGGCCATCGTCGCCTTCGTCTTCGGCAGCGCGGTCCTGATCGCCGAGTGGGCGGGCGACGACGACGCCGGCCACGACGAGAACCACGCCGCCCGTACGGCGGGCTAGAGCTCGACCCGGCCGGCTACCGTGGTCTCGGTCCGGCCGCCGACCCAGATCGCGCCGTCGTCGTCCTGGGAGACGTGGACCCGGCCCTCGCGACCGATCGCGGTGCCCTGGCTCGCGACGTAGGGAGCGGTGAGCCGACCGCTTCCCAGGAGCCACTGGGCGACACCAGCGTTGAGGCTGCCGGTAACCGGGTCCTCCGCGGCCACCCCGCCGATCGGGAAGAAGGCGCGGACCTCGATCGCCGCCGGCGATCCCGGCGGATAGAGCCCGACCGCGCCGACGTCGAAGTCGAGCGGACCAGGCCGCAGCTCCAGCACCCGCTCGGCACTCTCCAGCAGGACCGCGACCCATTCGAAGCCGTTGTCGACCCACTCGACGGCCAGTATCTCCGCCGGATCGAGGCCGAGCGCGGCGGCGACCCGGTCCTCCTCCTGCGGCGACGCGGGGCCCGAGCGCCGCAGCGGCGGGGCCTCGAAGGCGAGGCCTCCCTCCTCGCGCCGGACCTTAACCAGCCCCACGCCGCACTCCTGGACGATCGCGTCGGGGTCGCACGGCTCTCCCCCGGCCTCGAGCCAGGCATGGCAGCTGCCGAGGGTGGGGTGACCGGCGAAGGGAGCCTCCAGCTCGGGGGTGAAGATGCGAACGCGATAATCCGCGGCGGGGTCGCTCGGTGGCAGAACGAAGGTCGTCTCCGAGAGGTTGGTCCAGTTCGCGAACCGCTGCATCTCCTCGCCGGAGATCCCCTCGGCGTCGAGGACGACCGCCACCGGGTTGCCGGAGCAGGGGCCATTGCCAAAGACGTCGACCTGGGCGAAGGAGCGCGGCACCCCGCGAGTCTTGCAGGGATGGCTCAGGGCGCTACGTGCATCTCCAGCGCGTGGATCTGGTCCTGGCCGTAGGAACCGGTCTGGACCGGGCCCGCGGCGCTGATCAGGTCGCCGGGCCCGGGCAGGGGGTGCGGGCGCAGGCCCTTGCGGACATCGATCGCGGTCAGCCCCGGCAGGGTGATCCCCTGCGGGTCGCGGATCACGAAGTGGGCGTCCCCGTCGCCGTCGGGATCGACCCGCTCGACGTAGACGATCCGGCCTTCGGCGACTCTGCAGTCGGGAACGCCCGGCGGACAGTTGACAGGCGCGGGGACGGCCGGCGTGGCGGCCGCGAGGGCCAGCGCCACAAGATTCGAGACCAGGGACCCGATCACATCCGGTAGACCGGGGCGGCCAGCTCCGCCAGTGGGGCGTTGGCGCAGGCGGCTAGCGCTTGGGCGAGGACTTGGCGGGTGTCGCGGGGATCGATGACGCCATCGTCCCAGATGCGGGCGGTCGAGTAGAAGGGGTGGCCCTGGCGCTCGTACTGCTCGCGCAGCTCGGCGGCGATCTCGGGCTGGCCGACCTCGTTCATCACCGCGGCGGCCATCTCGCCGCCCATCACCGAGATGCGGGCGTTCGGCCACATGAAGAGGAAGCGGGGCGAGTAGGCGCGGCCGCACATGCCGTAGTTGCCGGCGCCGAAGGAGCCGCCGACTATGACCGTCAGCTTGGGGACGCGGGCGGTGGAGACGGCGGCGACCATCTTGGCGCCGTCCTTGGCGATCCCGCCGGCCTCGTACTTGGCGCCGACCATGAAGCCGTTGATGTTCTGGATGAAGACGAGAGGGATGCGGCGGTGGTCGCAGAGCTCGACGAAGTGGGCACCCTTGAGGGCGCTCTCGGAGAAGAGGATGCCGTTGTTGGCGACGATCCCGACCGGGTGCCCGTCGAGGTGGGCGAAGGCGCAGACCAGCGTCTTCCCGTACTTCTCCTTGAACTCGCGCAGCTTGCCGCCGTCGACGACGCGGCGCAGGACCTCGCGGATGTCCCAGGGGGCGCGGGTGCCGATCGGGACGACGTCGAGGATCTCCTCCGGGTCGCCGGCGGGCGGTCGCGGCTCGAGCCGCTCCCACGGCGCCGCCGGGCTCGGCGGCAGGGTGGCGACGATTTCGCGCAGGATCGCCAGCGCCTCGGCGTCGTCGGCGGCGAGATGGTCAGCGACGCCGGACTTGCGGGCGTGGACGTCGCCGCCGCCGAGCTCCTCCGCCGTCACCTCCTCCCCGGTCGCCGCCTTCACCAGCGGCGGGCCGCCGAGGAAGATCGTCCCCTGATGGCGGACGATCACGGTCTCGTCGCTCATCGCCGGCACGTAGGCGCCGCCGGCGGTGCAGGAGCCCATCACCGCGGCGATCTGGGGGATCTCCTGGGCCGACATCGTCGCCTGGTTGAAGAAGATGCGGCCGAAGTGCTCGCGGTCGGGGAAGACTTCGTCCTGCAGCGGCAGGTAGGCGCCGCCGGAGTCGACCAGGTAGATGCAGGGGAGCCGGTTCTGCAGGGCGACCTCTTGGGCGCGCAGGTGCTTCTTCACCGTCATCGGGTAGTAGGTGCCGCCTTTGACGGTGGCGTCGTTGGCGGCGATCACGCAGCGGCGGCCGCTGACGGTGCCGACCCCGCTGACGATCCCCGCCCCCGGGGCGGCGTCCGAGTACATCCCGTGGGCGGCGAGCGGCGAGAGCTCGAGGAACGGGGTACCTGGATCGCAGAGGCCCTCGATCCGCTCCCGCGCGGTCAGCTTGCCGCGGCCGCGGTGGCGCTCGACGGCCCTGGCGCCGCCACCGCCGCGGACCCGCTCCAGCTCCGCCTCCAGCTCGGCGATCAGCTCGAGGTGCTTGTCGCGGGACGAGGCGGCCGCCTCCTTGGTCGCGCTCATCGCGGTGGGTTCTCCTTGAAGGGGTCGCGCTCGGGGTGCCACTCGACCGGGCCGGCGACGAGGGTGTGGGAGCCGAGCGGGCGACCGAGGACCTCCTGGGCGGCCCGCGCCGCCGCCAGCAGCTTCTCGAGGTCGACACCGGTCTCGATCTCCATCTCGTGCAGCATCGAGACCAGGTCCTCGGTGGCGATGTTGCCGGTCGCCCCGGCCGGGACCGGGCAGCCGCCGAGCTCGCCGAAGCTCGCCTCGAAGGAGTCGCAGCCAGCCTCGAGCGCCGCCAGCACGTTGGCCAGGGCCTGGCCGCGGGTGTTGTGGAAGTGGGCGGTCAGCTCGGCCCCGACGATCTCGTCGGTGGCCCGGCGGAAGAACTCCCCCACCTGCACCGGGTTGGCCATCCCGGTGGTGTCACCGAAGCCGATCTCCACAGCGCCGGCGATCGAGAGCCGCTTGGCGATCTCGAAGACGCGCTCGAACGGCACGTAGCCCTCGTAGGGGCAACCGAAGGCGGTGCTGAGGACGCCCTCGCAGCGCAGCCCCTCCTCGGTCGCCCGCGCCAGCACGTGTTCGATGCCCGTCAGCGACTCCTCGACGGAGCGGTTGACGTTGCGGCGGTTGTGGGTCTCCGAGGCGGAGAGGAAGACGTTGACCTCGTCGATCCGGTCGCGCACCTCGAGCGCCGCTTCGAGCCCGCGCATGTTCGGGACCAGGACGGAGACCGAGACGCCATCAGGGATTTGAGCGCGTTCCAGCACTTCGCGGCCGTCGGCCAGCTGCGGCACCACGTCGGCGCGGACGAAGCTCGTCACCTCCAGCCGCCGCAGGCCCGTGCGGGCCAGCATCTCGACCAGCCGCACCTTGTCGGCGGTGGCGATCGTCTCTGGCTCGTTCTGGAAGCCGTCGCGCGGCCCGACCTCGCGGATGTGGACCTCTCTCGGGATCAACGGGTCACCTGCCTAGGCCCCCAGCGCCCGCGCGATCACCATCTGCTGCACCTCGTCGGTCCCCTCGCCGATCGTGAGGATCTTGGCGTCGCGGTAGAAGCGGCAGACCGGGTACTCCTCGATGTAGCCGTAGCCGCCGTGAATCTGCACCGCCTCCTCGCAGCAGCGGACGGCGAGGCGGCCGCTCTTCAGCTTCGCCTGGGCGGCGGTGAGGCTGAAGTTCTCGCCGCGGTCCTTGAGCCGGGCGGCTTTGTAGACGAGCAGCCGGGTCGCCTCGATCTCAGTCGACATGTCGGCGAGCTTGGCCTGGATCGTCTGGAAGCGGGAAATCGACTGCCCGAAGGCCTGGCGCTCCTTCGCGTAGGCGAGCGCCTCGTCGAGCGCGCCCTGGGCGAGGCCGACGCCCATCGCGGCGACGCCGATGCGGCCGATGTCGAGCACCTGCAGGAACTGGCGGAAGCCCATCCCGCGAGGGCCGAGCAGGTTCTCCTCCGGCACCCGGCATTCGGTGAAGGTAAGCGGGCGGGTGTCGGAGGCGTTCCAGCCCATCTTGCGGTACGGCTCCCCCTGCTCGTAGCCGGGGGTGCCGTTGGCGACGATCAGGTTGGAGATCTCGCCGTCGCCGGTGCGGGCGGTGATCGAGACGACCCCGGAGATGTCCGTCCCGGCGTTGGTGATGAACTGCTTGGCGCCGTCGATTACCCATTCACCGTTCTCCAGCCGCGCCTTGGTGCGAACGTTGCCGGCGTCCGAGCCGGCCTCCGGCTCGGTCAGGCCGAAGGCGCCGAGGCGCTCGCCCGAGCAGAGCCGCGGCAGCCACTCCGCTTTCTGCGCCTCGGAGCCGAACAGGTAGATCGGCTGGGTGCCGAGCGAGGTGTGGGCGCAGAGGGTGATCGCGACCGAGGAGTCGACCCGGGTCAGCTCCTCGACCGCGAGCGCGTAGGCGAGCGAGTCGCCTCCCCCGCCGCCGTACTCCTGCGGGAACGGGATTCCCATCAGGTTGAGCTCGCCGAGCTTGGCGACAATCTCGTAGGGGAAGCGCTTCTCGCGGTCCAGCTCCTCGGCGACCGGCGCCACCTCCTGGGTGGCGAAGTCGCGGACGGTGCGCTGAATCAGGCGGTGCTCGTCGCCGAGCTCGAAGTCCATTCGCACAGGATACCGAATGATCGTTCTAAGTTCGAAGATCCATTCGGTTTTCGCTACCGTTGCAGGGGTGCCCCTCCCCTCTCCACCGACCCGGCCGGCGCTGCGCGCCCGCTATGAGGCGCGGCGGCGCGAGGTGATCGACACCGCCGCCAAGCTCTTTGCCGAACGCGGCTACGCCGCCACCTCGATGAGCGAGCTGACCGCGGCGACGGGCCTCGCCGCCGGCGGCCTCTACCACTACATCGAGGGCAAGGACGACCTGCTGATCGCGATCTGCGACGAGCTGCTCGAGCCGCTACTCGAACAGGCGCAGGAGATCGTCGCCGAGGCCGCACCGCCGGTCGAGCAGCTGCGCGAGCTGGTCGCTGCCTGGGTCGAGCACGTCGTCACCCACCGCCATCACATGCTCGTCTTCACCCAGGAGCGCCAGGCGATCGAGAGCCAACCCCGCTGGCGCCGCATCCGCTCCCAGCGCAAGGCCTTCGAGAAGATCCTCGACGACCTCCTCGCCCGCGGCGAGGCCGACGGCTCGATGACCTTTGCCGACCGCCGCCTCTCCCTCCTCGCCCTGCTGGGGATGGTCAACTACACCCCGCAGTGGGTCCGCCCCCAGGGGCGTCTCTCCCCTGGTGAGATCGCCGCGGGCTACTGCGCGATGGTGCTCAAGTAGAGCTAACCCTCTTCCGGTTCTTTGAACGGCGACTTGAAGAAGAGGAAAGCCCAGGAGCCGAGGATGCCCTCCTCTTCCGAGTCCGCCAAGCGGGCCTTGGAATCATCGGCAGCTTTAAGCGTCTTGAAGATGCACTCGCGGAAGATCTCGGCGATCTCCTGCCAACCGCGCTCGTCGAGCAGGGCCTTGTCCCAGACCAGGTAGCGGTCGTCCCGCTCATCGAAGGTTTCTTCGAGCATGGCCTCCGAGATGGCGCCGAGCAGATCGCTGACGGTTCGGCCGCTGATCCTGTTCTTGATCGTCTCGGGGAGGTTGTCCCAGGTCTTCCCGTCGAAGAGAGCGCGGCGGGTGGCTTTGTAGAAGTGCTCCCTCGCGCCTCTGACTGGAACTTCAGCGACGAGCTCCAAGCACTCGAATTTCTCGAGCTGGCGGAAGTGGTAGCTGACCTTCGAGACGTCCAGCTCATGGCGCTTGGCGAACTGAGCAGGGCTCATAACCCGTTCGTTGACCTCGGCCAGTATCTGCGCCCTTGTCGGGTGGGAGATGGCTTTAGCTAGTTGATCGTCAATGTAGTCCGGGTTCCACGGATCGTCGGCCATCTCTCCCTTTCCTTTAAGGCCTGGCCCTTGAGGGCAATGAGATAGTAGAGATCCCCGACCGCTGCAACGTTTTAAAGCGCTGTCGGGCCTTGCAGCAAACCTCCCCTTCACTCACTACCTGGGAGGGAGGTGACTGCATGAAGCTCACGGAGACGCACACGCTGCCCCTGGCTATGACCAAGAACGGCTAGAGGCGAAAGGGGCGGGGCCGCGACCTGGCGGCCCCGCTTCGACAGCGCCTCAGAGCGGTTTGGCTGCCAGGATCGCGATCGAGATCGCGATCAGGAGGGTCAGCAGCGCCGTCTTGAAAGGGGCGGGTGGGGCTGGACGGATCATGCATTGAAGGTAACTCTCTAGAGCGAAGATGCCTGTGCGAAGTTGCACAGTCGGACACCTGTCACATTGAGCAGGGATTTCACCCCTGGATTGCGAAGCGTCGCCAGCTCGATCTGCCGCTCCTCGTCGTAGGAGGAGGTCGGGACCGGGCCGGCAGCGGGGTGGCAGCCGATCTCGGTCCAACCGGGGGGCAGGGTGCGGATCAGCCGGCTGAGCGCCTCCGGCGTGATTCCATCGGGGAAGGGTTCGCCCTTGCCGCTCTGGCCGTAGAAGCCTCCCTCGTAGGGGATCGCGCGGTTGCGAAGCGGCACCCCGAGCTCTGCCGCGAGCGCCTCCGCCACCCGCTTCGCCGGCTCCGATTCGTGGACATGCTGGTGAGAGTCGAGGTGGGTCGGATCGCGGCCGAGGAGGGCGCGGAAGCGCTCGAGCTGCGCCCGGCACTCCGCCTCGACAGCGGCCGGGTCGTCGGTGTCGCAGTGGAGGTAGGCCTGGATCCACTCGCCGTTCTCGTAGTCCCACTGGCCGAGGTCGAGATGGAGGCCGATCGCCAGCTCCGGGTGGTCGGGGGACCGCTGCGCCGCCGCGGCAGCCGCTCCCTGGCGCACCATCAGGCTGGCGCTGGTGACGATCCCCTCCTCGTGCGCGGCGAAGATGCCGTCGTTGACGGCTTCGGAGAGGCCGAGGTCGTCAGCGTTGACGACGAGGAAGCGCTCGTCGGCCACTAGAGATCGAGCCCTTCCGCCAGCGCGACCGCCTCGCCGAGCCAGTCGTGCCGCTTTTCCTCCGGCGGCTCCCACTCTGGCGGCGCCCAGCCGAGCCACTGGATCGCCACCTGCAGGCGGGCGAGGTCGAGGTCGCGGGAGGTGAACCGCGGCACCCCGGGCTCCGCCGCGTAGGCGGCGGCAAGCGCATCGCGGTCGGCGGCATCCCAGCCGCTGACCAGCGCCGCCAGGTCCGTCAGCCCCGTCCCGACCCCCGCCAACTCCCAGTCCACCGGCGCCACCCGCGCCACGTCCCCGAACTGCATCAAATTTCCGGCCTGCTGGGTAGGAAATTTGATGCAGTTCGGAGGGCAGACGAGCACGTTGGAAGCGTAGAACTCGCCGTGGAGCACGGTTCGCGGCTGGGCGAGGAGGGCTTCGACTACCTCGTCGTGGCGTTCGCGGAGCCAGGCTACGGTGGCGGCGGAGCCGTCGCCTCGTCGCTCGGCGAACTCGCTGGCCCTCTCGATCCAGACGCGGTAGAAGGCCGCGTCGTGCTCGATCAGCGGCGCCTGCTGGCAGTACCGGTCGAGATCAGCGGCCATTGTCGCGTGGAAGCGGCCGAGCCAGCGCGCCGCCTCTTCCCACAGCTCCCGCTCCCCCACCTGGAATAGCTCGCGCCCCTCGATCCACTCGAAGAAGAGCCATTGCCGGTGGGCGTCGCCCGCCGCACCGAAGAACTCGGGCGGGCCCGGCGGCGCCGCCGGCAGCAGCGAGCGGTAGACCGCCGGCTCGCGCCCAGGGTCGTGAAGGAAGCGGGGCTTGGCCAGCTGCGCCGGGGGCTCCAGCTCCTCCCAGGCGAGCCGCTTGCAGCCGAGCCGCACCTCCCCCCTTCCCTCCCGCTGCACCCGCAGCTCCTCGATCGGGAAGCTGGTCCGGTAGGGCGATGGGCGGCGCTCAATCGCGCCAGCCGGCCCGAGCCCGACCTCTGCCAGCGCCCGCTCCAACGCGGCACGCAGGTCAGAGTCCAAGGGCGGCGCGCTCACGGCGCCAGCTCGACGACCGCCGCCCGGGTCGCCGCGATCACCCGCTCGACCTGCTCGTCGCCGAGGTCGGCGAAGAGCGGCAGCCTGACGAGCCGGGCACTGAGGTCTTCGGTCTGGTCGAGCGGACCGGCGACGCGGCCGAAGCGCTCGCCTGCGGGAGAGCTGTGGAGGGGGACGAAGTGGAAGACGGTGGCGATCCCCTGCTCGCGCAGGCGCTCGATGAAGGCGCCGCGCACCGCCGCGCTCGGCAGCACCAGGTAGTAGACGTGGCCGTTGTGGAGGCCGCCGGGCGGGGTCGGCGGCCGCTGCGCGAGGCCGTCGCGCTCGAGCTCCTCGAAGGCGGAGTGGTAGCGCTCCCAGATCGCCCGCCGCCGCGCCGTCACCTTCTCCGCCGCCTCCAGCTGGGCGAGGAGGAAGGCGGCGGTGAGGTCGCTGGCGCCAAAGGAGGAGCCGACGTCGACCCAGGTGTAGCGGTCGACCTCGCCGCGCAGGAACTGCGAGCGGTTCGTGCCCTTGTCCCAGATCACCTGCGCCCGCTCGATCAGCGCCGGGTCGTTGACGAGGAGGACGCCGCCCTCACCGCTGGTGACGTTCTTGGTCTCGTGGAAGCTGATCGCGCCAAGGTCGCCGATCGAGCCGAGCGCGCGCCCGTCCTGCTCGGCGAGGAGGCAGTGGGCGGCGTCCTCGATCAGCGTCAGCTCGTGCCGCTCGGCCAGCGCGCCAAGGCGCTCCATGTCGCAGGCGACGCCGCCGTAGTGGACTGCCATCACCGCCCGCGTCCGCCTCCCCACCGCGGCAGCGACGCGCTCAGGGTCGAGGTTCAGCGTCACCGGGTCGATGTCGACGAAGACCGGCGTCGCCCCCTGCCGCACCACCGCCGTCGCCATCGTCGGGTAGCCGAACGAGGGCATCACCACCTCGTCCCCCGGCCCGAGGCCCGCCAGCATCGCCGCCCCCTCTAGCGCCCCCGTCGCCGAGTGCGAGAGCAGCGCCAGCGGCGCCCCCGTCTTCTCCCGCAGCCACTCCTGGCAGCGCCGGGTGAACTCGCCACCGCCGGCGAGGTCGCGCGCGGCGATCGCCTGCTCGAGGTAGGCGAGCTCGCTGCCGGCGACGAACGGGCGGTTGAAGGGGATCGGGTCGCTCACCGGCCGGCTTCCTCCGGCTGGGAGGCGGCGAGGCGCTCGAGCAGGCGCGGCAAGACCTTGCGCGAGTCGAGGTGCTCATCGGCGATTGCCCGGGCGGCACGTCCGTGGCGCTCATAGTTCTCCTCGACCTCGGCGACAGCTGCAACTGCCTCCTCGACATCGCCGAAGGCGAGCAGCCCCTCGCCCGTCGGCAACACCTCTCCGAACCCGGTGTCCTGGGCCACTACCGGCCGACCGCTCGCCAGGTAGGCGGCGCTGCGGTCGCTGAACCAGCCGCTGCGGGAGTTGACGTAGCCGCTCTTGGCGACGCCGAGCTCGGCCTTCGATTCGCGGACGAACCCCGCGTAGGCATCAGGGCTTCCCGCCACCTCGTAGGGATCGAGCAGGTCCCAGCCGTTCTCGCGCAAGGCCCGCAGGTCCTCGACCTCGTCGGGATGGATCCCCAATGCCGATTCGAAACGCGCCGGGGCTCGCCGTGGCAGCTCGAAGAGCTGACGGAAGGCGTGCGTCCGTTGGCCGTAGTGGACGCCGTCGTGCTCGATCGAGCCGTAGCTGCGCCAGTGGCCGACGCTGGTGAAGGCGTCGCGGCGGGGGGACGCCTCAGCCATCGGCCAGTGCTCCAGGGCGACCGGCGGCAGGGTCGGGATCCAGTTGCGTTCGAGGGTTGGGATCGGGCAATCCTCGGCGCCGATGCGGACGCCGACGGTGACGCAGTGGGTATGGCGGTCGATGCCCATCTCGGTGCCGGTTGCCTGCCAGACCTGGTTGAAGCCGGGATCGAGGTCGAGGAAGGCGCGCACCGGCACCGCCTCCAGCAGGTGCTCGTCCTTCAGCATCCCGGAGATGTTCAGCAGCAGGTCGGCGCCGCGGGCGAACTCCAGCAGGTCAGAGTAGGAAAGGCCGGCGGTGCTTTCGCCTCCTCGCTCCAGCAGCGCTGCCCGCCCCTCGAGCAGCGGCAGCGAACGGAAGTAGCGGACCGCCTCACCGTCCGGCTCCAGCGCCTCCGCCGCTACCGGCTCGACCAGCACCACCTCGTGGCCGAGGTCTGACAGCCCGGCGACGTACTGGAGCACCGCCCAGCTCGCTCCACCCTGATGGGGATCGCCGGCGACCATGCCGGCCAGCAGGATCCTCAGTCGTTCACTCGGGGGGGTCACGGCGTCACCGCCAGCGCCACCCGCATCAGGTCGCGGTCGGCGGTCCTGCGGCAGTCCTCGTAGCGGAACTGGGTGTAGTAGAGGAACGGGCGGGCGCCGCTGGTGGCAAAGGTCCGCGAGTCGCTCTCCGGGTCGATGACCGACGGGTAGGAGAGCGGCGAGGGGCCGCCGCAGCGGTAGTTGTGGGTGGTGACCGCGCGGGTGATCAGCGTGCGCTCGCTCCAGTGGACGAGGTCGGTCGAGGTCGAGAAGTAGATACCTCTCGCCTTCGGCCCGATGCTGTCGGCGCTGGGCGGCGCCTGGCCGACCAGGAGGTAGCGCCCGAGAGCGTCGTTGTAGGTGAGGCTCTCCGCCATCTCGGCGATCTCCCCCTGCCCCACCGGCAGGCAGGGAGTGCGGCTGCGGGCCCGGGTCAGATAAGGGTTGGTGAAGCGCCCGCTGAAGCCACTGCCGTTCCAGGCGCGCCAGCTGTCCGGCCTGCCGACCTGCCGCGTCCTCAGCAGGCAGCTGCCCCGCTGCCCGCCTGGATCGCGCACCCGCACCAGCACGTAGAAAGCGTCGTCCGGGCCCCTGACGATGTTGCTCGGGGTGAAGACGCCCGCCGGGCCGCGTTCGGGGCGATAGCGATAGGGCGGGACGGCGACGAGGTTGCGCGGCGGGCGGGCCTGCGTGTAGGTGCGGCCGCCGTCGGTCGAGCGGGCCAGGGTGACGGCGTTGTACCAGCAGCGGATGTAGCGGCGGCTCGGGCAGCGACCGCGGTGCCGGTTCCCCTGGTACTCGTCGTGGAACAGCGCCCAGACGTTCCTGCCGTCGCGAGTGAATACCGAAGCGATCCACTCACGGTCCTGGAAACGGCTCGGCGCCGCACTCATGTGGGAGAGCATCACCGGCCGGCAGTCGACGGCGAGCTCCTCCAGGGACGGTCCGACCATCCGGAAGTTGTCGAAGTGGGAGAGCAGCAGCTGGGTATTGCCTTCGAAGTCGCGGAAGGCGCGCGCCGGCAGGTCGGGGTAGTTCATGGTCTCGCAGGCGGACTCGCTCCAGTCGAACACGGACTGCGGGGGGCCGACCACCCGAACCTGGGGAGCGGGGCCAGCCGCGCTCGCCGAGCCGGTCGCGAGCAACGGCAAGGCCAGCAAGAGCAGCAGCGGCAGCACGATCTCCAGCACCTTGCCCAGAACGCGGTCGGAGCCGAGCTGCCGCTCGGCGAAGGAGCGGCCGGCCTGGGAGCGGACCTCGTAGTCGCCGGCGGCGGATGCGACGGCGACGGCGGCGTCCTCGAGCTCGTCGAAGGGCAGCAGTCCCGGCGTTCGCGCCTCCTCGTCCAGCCCGGTGCCCTGAACCACGACGGGCCGGCCGCTCGCCAGGTAGGCGGCGCTGCGGTCGCTGAACCAGCCAGTGCCGGCCTCGACGTAGACGCCCTGGGCAACCGAGAACTCGGCACCCGAGCCGCGCACGTAGTCACGGAAGGCGGCCGGCGATCCAGCTGCTTCCTTGGGATCGACGATCTTCCAGCCGTGACTCTGCATCAGCTCGAGATCAGCAGAGTCGCCAGGGTGGATGTTCAGCGCCAGCTCGAACTCAGCCGCTTCGACCCGCTCCGGCAGTGCGGCGAAACGGCGGAACTGGTGGTGCTTCAGGCCCATCGCCCGCCCCCCGATCTCGAGGCCCCCGTAGGGGCTGCGCCAGGTCGCCACCGTGGTCAACCGCAACGGACCCCCCGTTGGCGGCGCCGGCTGCCACTCCTCCAGCAGCACCGGCGGCAGGGTCGGGACCCACTCGATCCCGCCGGTCGGGACAGGGCAGCCAGGCTTGCCGATGTTCTGGCCGACCGTGAGATAGCGGTCGTAGCCGCAGACATCGAAGTCGAGGCTCGGGTCGGCGTGCCAGGCCTGCGTGAAGCCGGGGTCGAGGTCGACGTAGACGCGCCGGCGCGGCCCGTCGAGGATCGCCCCCCCGCCGAGGTGGCCGCTGATGTCGAAGACGACCTCCGCCCCGGCCGCGACCTCCGCCAGCTCGCTTTCGGGGCGACCGAACAACGGCTCGCCGCCGTCGCCCAGCAGCGCCGCCCTCTCCCCCAGCCCGAACTCCGCGACCACCGCTTCGAAGTACCGCTGCCCCTCCGGATTCGGCGCGGCCAGGCGCTCGACGAACCAGACGTCCCAGCCGAGCCGCCGCAACCCCAGCACCCAGGAGAGGCGGACCCAGGCCTCGCCGCCGCTGTGCGGCTTGTTGGCGAGGGCCCCGGCTACGACGGCGGTCGCCATCGCGGCCTAGGAGGGCAGCGGGCGCCGTCGGGCTCCGGGGACCCGCCTCAGGAGCCGGGGGCTGTAGCGGGCGAGGGTCGCGGTTTCGCGCAGGGCCCTGCCCCTTTCGCCGTTCCGCTTCGACCTGCCGATCTGGGCCACCAGCAGCTCCCCGTAGTACCGCTTCCAGAACCTGCGGGCTTTCCTGTAGGCGGACTTCAGCTCCGGGTCGCCGCGGGTGTGTCGGCGCTGCCTGCCGACGGCCGCGAGGCTCTGCTTCAGCATCCGTGCGGCATCGCCGCTGGAGTTGCCACCGTGGGTGCGGTGCTCGGCGACCAGCTCCCCGTGGCTCCAGAAGGGAAACTGGCGGGCGATCTCCAGGTTGAGGCCGAAGTCGGCCGCGGCGTCCAGCTCGGGGTCGAAGCCCTTCACGTGCTCGAAGACCGCGCGCCGGTAGATGGAGCGGGCCGGAAAGCCGGCCCAGTTCTCGGTCATCAGGCGCGCGTAGTGGTCGCGCTGCACGATCGGCTGCTCGAAGGTCTCGATCGGGTTCCCGTCCTGGGCGATCCGCCGGAACCGGCCGGCCACGGCGGCTGCCTCGGGGTGCTCTCTGAACAGCCTCACCGCGGTCTCGATCGCGGTCGGCAGCAGCCGGTCATCCGAGTCGAGAAAGACGAGGAAGTCACCGCTGGTGTTGCGGATGCCGAAGTTGCGGGCACCTGCCATTCCCTGGTTGTCGCACCGCAGGCAGCGCACCCCCGGATAGCGGGCCGCGATCTGCGAGGCGTTATCGGGGGACGAGTCGTCGACCACGAGGACCTCGAGATGAGGGTAGGTCTGGGAAAGCACGCTGTCGATCGCCTCGCTGAGGTAGTGCGACTGCCCGAAGCAAGGGATCACAACTGAAACCAGCTCGGCGAACTCGCTGCTGTGGTCGCGGCGCCATGCGTGCCGGCCGCGGATCGCTCCGAACGGCACCCTGCCCTGGCCCTTGAGGACCGCCGAGAGTTCGACTTCGAACTCGGCCGGCGTCCCCACCAGGTTGAGCGTGGTGCGAAACCCGGCGCGCCCCGCGTCCGGGTAATCCGGGAAGGCCTCGGCCAGATCGGGGCGTTCGGCCCGGACGGCAGCCCGCCAGAAGACCTTGCCGTCGAGCGCGCACTCGACTCCGACGACACGCGTCTCCTCGCCCAGCGCCCAGCCGAGCAGGTCCACGGCGGCGGCGTCGAGCACGTCCCCCGTCTTCGGCTCGTCGATGAAGGCGCCGTGCAGCTGCGCCGGCGACGAGACCGAGACGTCGAGAAATTCCACCAGAGCGCCCATGAGCGAATCCTCCCTCAGCCGCCGGACCCGTCTTCGAACCGCAGCCTCGCGAAACCCACCCGCCGCTCTCCCGGCAGCACCGCGAGCACCTCCGCCTCGGCGTCGGGAGGAAGCTGCTGCGCGTTCACGGTCGTGCGGAAGCCGGGCGAGCCGACGTCCCGATCGGGAAACCCGCGCTCGATGTCGGGGCGGGGCCGGTCGACCGGGGCGCGCCAGATGCGCTCTCCCCCGGCCCACAGCTCTACCGCCTCGACCGGCTCCTCGCGTCCCAGCACCCAGCCGATCGTCGTCACCGCGTGGGCCGGAAGCGAGGCCCCGGCGGCCGGGGCCTCGAGGTTGGCGCCGACCAGCTCGTCGGGCAGCTTCTCGCCGCGGACGATCTCCACCCTCCGCGTCGGCCGCGCTGCGACCAGCTCGCCTTCGGTTCGCAGCGGCAGCTCGAAGACGGTAGTGCCGTCGTCGTCCCAGACCTTGCGGGCCTCGCCGTCGAGGTAGTCGCGGAGCCCGTCCCTCCCCTCCAGCCACTCGCGAGCCCCGGCGGGGACGACGAGGAAGCAGCCGCCTTCGCCGCCGGCGTCGGCGCCGCTCGCGTAGTCCGGTCGCGTCGGCGCGAGGTCGGCGGCGGCGCGGCGGATCGTCTCCAGCTCGGTCACCTCACGGCCGTCGCGCCGCGGCAGGATCCGTCCATGGCGGCCGTTGAAGTAGGGCTTCAGCTCGCGGCGCGGGTCGACGAGGACGACGCAGGCCTTGAACGGAACCCCGAGACGCTCGACCGCCAGCTGGGCGGCCCGGAACTCGATGCAGCGTTCGATCAGCTCGCTTTGGGCGGGTAGCTCCGGCAGTAGCTGCTCGTAAAAGCGGATGTCCTCCTCGATCTGGCTGATCCGGTCCAGCGAGGAGAACATCCCGCCCTCGTGGACTCGATAGGCGGCCAGCGGCTCGGGGATGTAGCCGATTGGCCCCCGCTCAGCGCAGCGGATGTGGATCAGCCAGTCGATCCAGGCCGACTCGAAGGCCCAGGCGGGAAGGGCGTCGAGGATCTCGCGGCGGAACATCATCGCCGGCGAGGGGACGAAGCACTCGGTGAGGATGTCCTCGAGGGCGAAGCCGGCCTCGGCCAGGGCCGGCGTCGTCAAGCCAGACGGTGCGCCGGCGCCGTTGACGAGGCTGGCGTCGTGGAAGCAACCGGCGCACTCCTCGTGAGCTTCCAGGTACTCGGCCTGGCGGCGCAGCTTCGCCGGCGAGGTCCAGTAGTCGTCGCCGTCGAGGTAGGCGACGAAGCGACCGCGCGTCGCCTCCAGCACCTGGCGCAGGATCTCGCCATGCCCGAGGTTCCGTGGCGGCAGCAGTGCCCGAACCCGGTCCGGGTGGCGTTCGGCGTACCGCTCGACGATCTCGCGGGTGCCGTCGGCCGAGCAGTCCTCGCCAATCACCAGCTCGAAGTCGAACGGCGTCTCCTGGACCAGGACGCTCTCGATCGCCTGGGCGACGAAGGGCGCGTGTTCGTAGGTGCGAAAGGCGACGCTGACCAGCGGGACGGATTCCGCAGTCACGGGTTCAGGCCTCCTTCGAGGTGCTCGAAGCGGGCGCCGGGCATGCCCGTCCCGCGACGGCGGTAGCGCAGGAAGGCGCCGGGATCCCAACGCAGGAGGGTGCGGAGGCTCTGCAGGACCACGCTCCATTCCCGGCGACGCCACGCGTTCGCGACCCGCTCCACCAGCGCCTCCCCCTGCTTCGCGCGCGTGTTGCGGACGCCGAGCCGGCGCGCGCTGCGCTCCTCGCGGCTGCGGAGGTGCCGACGCTGCCCGTTCAGCACCTGGATCTGGGAGCTGAGGACGAGCCCGGCGTTGCGGGTGGTGTTGGAGCCGTGGCGCCGGTACTCGGTCACGACGACGTCGTGGCAGACGACCGGGTAGGCCCGAGCCAGCTTCAGGTAGAGCTCGTAGTCGTCGGCCGCCACCCGCTTCTCGTTGAAGCCGCCCACGGCCTCCAGCGCGTCGCGCCGGTAGACGAGCGAGGAGCCAGACCAGATGAAGCATTCCTCCAGCAGCTTCAGGTAGTGGTCGCGGGTGACCAGCGGCTGCGCGCCTTCCCGAATCACCTCGCCGTCGCGACCGATGTCCCGCGGCCGACCGGCGGCGAAGGCGGCGTCGGGATGCGCCCGCAGCTCCCCCACGCCGACCTCCAGGGCGTTCGGCAGCAACCGGTCGTCGGCGTCGAGGAAGACGACGTAGTCGCCCCGCGACTCCGCCAAGCCGCGATTGCGCGCGACCGCCACGCCGCTGTTGGGCTGCCGCAGCCGGCGCACGCCCGGATAGCGCGCGGCGACCTCGATGCTGTTGTCCTCAGAGCCGTCGTCGACGACGACCAGCTCGAGCTCGGGGTACTCCTGCGCCAGCACGCTCTCGATCGCCGCCCCGAGGAAGTGGGCCTGGTTCCAGCACGGGATCACGACGGAGACCAGCGGCGTCGTCGCCGCGACGGAGGCGTCGGGCTCCGCTCGGTGAGCTCGGACGGAGCCGATCTCCGCCCGGGCGCCATCGGCCAGCACGACTCGCATCCCGAGATCGAGTGCGGTCCCGGCGGGCAGGGCGGCGAGGTTGACGCCGACCCTGAAGCCGGAGCCGGCCGCAAAGGGACCGTCGAACATCTCCGCTACCCCCGGCCGGTCGACGCCGATCTCGGCGCGCCGCACCTGACGCTCTTCGACGATCAGCTCCACGGCGGCGACAGGGGTCTGGGCCGGGACGATCCAGCCGGCGATCCGCAGGTCTTCCGGCTCGAGCTGAGCGCCCGTCTCGGGGTGGTCGATGCGCCAGCCGCGGAACTCCGGCCCCGGCGGCCGCTCCTCGATCGCGGTGACTTCGAGGGGCCGCCTCAACGATTGCCGAAAATCCGAGCGAGCAGACCGCGCCGCTGGATTTCGAGCGTGATCCGCGCGATCTGCGTCCGCTCGCCGTCGACCACTCCCTGCAGGGCCAGCTCGTGGCGCCCCTCGCCGCTGCCCTGGACGACGAGTCGGAAGCCGGCTTTCTCGGCCCCCGGAGTCTCCGGATAAGCGCTGGCCACTCCCGGACGCTCGATCGCGACCGGGGTCCGCGCCACGACCTCACCCGAGGCGAGCACCTCCACCGTCTCGACCGGCCGCTCTCTGCCGACCGCCCAGCCGACGATTTTCAGCGCGTTGGAGCCGAGTTCTTCCCCCGCCGCGGGGGCGTCGAGGTGCGCTTTGCGCAGACCGTCCTCAGGCTGCGCCAGCGAGACGTCAACCACGCGGATGCTCTCCCGGCGCGACATCGCGCGATTGTATCCGGAGCTTCCGTCTTTCCAGGCCTTTCGTCCCAGCTGCAGGCGCGGCTCGCTCTGCGGCGCCCGCCCCTCGACGAAGAGGCTCTCGTCCTCACGGTTGTCCAACTCGACGATCTCCTCGATGCCGCTGGCGGTCTGCCTGAACTTGCACTCGCGGACGTCGACGAAGCCGGCCTTCTCGAGCAGTTCCAGCGCGAAGTCGGCGCTGAAGAGGGAGCGCGAGTAGCCGTACCAGAGCATCTGCACGATGAAGCGGCCGCCAAGGCTGCTCACCTCGTCGGCGGGAACCTTGAAGTAATCGCCGTCGCCCGCCAGGTAGGCCTCGATCCCGCGCTGCAGGTCGGGCAGCCCCAGCCGCAGGGTCCCCCCCGGCGCCAGCACCCGGCGCAGCTCTTCCAGCACCGGCACCAGCTCGGGGTATGAGAACTCCGGCAGGGCGTGGATGCTGACGGCGTAATCGATGCTGCCCGCCTCCAGCGGCAACCCCTCGCGGATGTCGGCGACGAGGTCGACGCCGGTATCGGCCTTGACGTCGGAGTTGATCCAGCCCTCGGCGACATGGGCGCCGCAGCCCCAGTTGAGCCGCCTCATCCCGCCACCTCCTCGAGCAGCCGCCCCAAGACCTTCTTGGCCTCGAAGTGCTCCTCGGCGATCTCGCGGGCGGCGCGTGAGTGACGCGGCGGATCGGCGCAGATCGCCTCCACCCCGGCCCGAGCCTCGTCCAGGTCGCCGAAGGCGAGCAGTCCCTCACCGGTCGGGTAGCGCTCGCCGAAGCCAGTCTCCTGGGCCAGCACCGGCTTGCCGCTGGCGAGGTAGGCGAGGCTGCGCTCGCTGAACCAGCCGCTGCGCGCCTCGACGTAGATCTCCTTTGCCACCATCAGCTCTGCCAGCGAATCCTGGACGTAGTCGCGATAGCTGTCGAGATCGGAGGCGACCTGCGATGGATCGACCAGGCGCCAGCCGTTCTCCCGCAGGGCGGCGAGGTCGGCGGCGTCGGCCGGATCGATGTCGAGCGCCAGCTCCAGCTCGGGCTCGACCAGCGCGGGGAGCTCGATCAGCTTGCGCAGCGCGTGGGCCCGCAGCCCGAACCGGCGTCCTTCGAATTTGACCGGGTCGTAAGGGCCGCGCCAGCTGCCGATGCTGGTGAACTTCTCCCCGCCGCCGACCACGGGCCACTCGTCGAGCACGATCGGGTGCGGGGTCCTCACCCACTCGATGCCGCAGGTCGGGATCAGGCAGTCGGGGTCGCCGACCTTCTCTCCCACCGTGACGTAGGCATCGTGGCCGACAAAAGCGTCGTGCAACCCGAGCTGACGCCACATCTGGCCGAAGCCGGGGTCGATGTCGAGGAAGACGTTGCGCGGGGAGGCGGCCAGCACCTCCTCGTCGTTGACGAAGCCCATCACGTTCAGCAACAGGATCGAGCCCCCCACCCGCTCCAGCGCCGCCCGCCGCGACAGGCCGACCGTCTCCTCGCCGAGAGAGAGCGAGTAGGAGTCCTTCAGGCCCGCGCGCTCCATCACCTCGGCCAGCCAGCCCACGCAGCGCTCCCGCTGCGAAGGGTCGGGTGCCATCTCCGGCGTCAGCCGGTCGAGGAAGAGGACATCGTGGCCGAGGGCGCGGAAGCCGAGCAGGTAGTTCAGCAGCGCCCAGGCGTGGCCGCCGTAGCCCGGCCGCTGGGCGAGGGCGCCGCCGACCGCTACGCAGCCCACGGGCGAGTTCAGCTCGAGGAAGCCGGCGTCAGGGTCGGCTCGTAGCCGAACTCGGTCAGCACCGGGTCGAGGACTTCGGCGCAGACCTCGGCCAGCTCCGGCGGCAGGTCGCGCTTCCAGCGGTCGATCGACTCCGAGACCTTGGTCGTGGTGCGGTGTTCGTCAAGCGACTGGGACTCGGCCTCGGCGAGGACGGCCGCGACGGCATCCTCGCTCGCATCGATGCCGAGGAACCGCATCATCCCCCCGAGGGTCTGGGTCGGCTCCTTGATCAGGTCCTCGTAGCGGACGAGGTGGGCCCCGTCGCCTCTTTCGCGCAACCGCCGCAGCAGCCGCTTGGCCGAATTGGCCACCGTGGTCTGGACGTACTCGGCGTCGTCGGCGGCCTCGGCACGGCCGAACGCCTGCCAGCCGCGCTTTTCATTGAAGGCGATGATCGAGCAGAGCATGTCGCGGAAGTCGCGGACGAGAATGACCTCGCGCGCCCCCGGATACATCTCGGACAACAGGTCGGGAGTCAGCTGGTAGGGCAGGTACTTCTCGACGAAGTAGCGGGGCCGCTCTCCCTCCTCCGCCAGGCGCCCGTAGAAAGCGTCGATCCGCGTGCGGCAGAACTCGGCGAGCGACTCGACCCCCTCGCCGCCGAGCCACGCTTCCAGCCCCTGGTCGCCGCCCACTCCGGACCGCAGGTCGGGCCGGTCGAACCACCAGTTGCGCTGCTCCAGCGGCCCCGGCACCAGCTGCGCCAAATAGCTCTGCGGCCGCGAGAGCGCCTGCAGGACGCTGGTCCAGTAGGTGCCGACGCGGGCGTCGCGGGCCCAGGGGCTGAAGGCGACCGCCTCCGGCAGGCAGCTGAGCAGCCAGACCAACCAGGTCGAGCCGCTGCGGCCGATCGTGTTCACCATCAGCGGCTGGATCAGCTCCTCGCTGCCGGCCGGCAAGGTCGCCCGCGCGCCGCCGATCTGGGCGATGGGGGCGTGAGAGCCGTCGGCACCGCGGGCGACGACCGTCAACTCGAATTTTTGCCGCAGGTCCAGGGCGCTGACCGGGATCCGGAACCCGCAGGGCTCGGCGTGGGCAACGTCGGCAAAGGCAGTGGCGATGTCCGGGCGCTTCTCCTCGGGCTCGGCCTCGGCCACCGGCCGCCCCTCCTGCAGCACCTCCACCTTCGTCAGCGGGGCCGCTTCGGCCAGCGCCCAGCCGACGATCTCGAAGCCGTAGGTCTGCGACTGCCCCTGCGGCTTCGGCGCGTCAAGCCGCGACCCGAGCAGCCTCCCGCCGGCCATTTCGTGCTGCTCGACGCCGCTGATCTCTACCAATGCCATGCGCTCATCCTCCAAGACATACCGGTCGTTATTCCCCGTAACCGAACTTGACCAGAAGGTCGCCCAGCTCCTCGTCGCAGACCGCGACGATCTCCTCCGGCAGGTCCTCGCGCCAGCGGCCGATCGAGGCGGCCGGATCCGAGCTGGTGCGGTGGTGGTGCATGTCGGCCGTGCTCTCCCGTGCCTGCCGCACCGTCTCGCTCACCAGCTCGGAATCGCAAGGAAGGCCGAGATGCTCGAAGAGACCCGCCAGCGCCGGCTCCGGATCGAGCACGAGGTCCTCGTAGCGGACGAGCAAGGGGCTCGTCGCCTCGCTCTCCAGGCGCCCAGCGAGGATGTTCAGGGACGGACGCATCACCCTGCGCACGTACTCGGCGTCGTCGCCGCCTTCGGTGTAGCCGAAGTCGCTCCAGCCGCGCTTGCGGTTGAAGGCGATCACCGAGCAGAGCTGGTCGCGGAAGTCGCGGACCAGGATCAGCTCGCGGGCGCCGGGGTAGACCTCGGCGAGGAGGTCGGGGATGACTTGGTGGGGCAGGTACTTCTCGACGAAGTAGCGGGCGCCCCCCTCACCGGCGAGGTGGGCGTAGAAGGCCTCGATCTGGGTCCGGCTGAGCCGCGCCAGCGAGTCAGTCGCCTCGTTGCCGAGCCAGTGCTCGACCTCGGGGTCGCCGAGTTCAGCCGCGTCGCTGCCGAGCCACCAGTGCGGCCTGTCCAGATCCGGCGGGTCGAAGGCGGAGAGGAAGCTGGAGGGTTCGGCCAGGTCCTGCAGCACGCTCGCCCAGTAGGTCGAGACGCGGGCGTCCTTGATGAAAGGCGAGAAGGCGACGACGTCGGGGTGGGAGCTCAGCATCGTCACCAGCAGGGTCGAGCCGCTGCGGCCGACGGTGTTGACCATCAACGGCTGGATCAGGTCCTCGCCGCCCGGCACCGCCAGGCGCCGCCGGTGTCCCTGCAACCGCGCCAGCGGCAGCCGCGTCCCGTCCTCGAGCTTCGCCCGCAGGACGATCTCGAACTCGGGCGGCAGCTTCAGCCCCCCGATCGAGGCGCGGTAGCCGCTGCGCGCGGCCCCCTCGACCTCGGGGAAGCCGGCAGCGATGTCGGCGCGCTCGACCTCGAGCGGGACGCAGGCGATCGGGCGCTCCTCATAGAGCACTTCGATGTGCTCGACCGCGAGCCGCTTGCTCAGCAGCCAGCCCTCGAGGGCGAGGCCGTAGGAGTCGCTGGTGAAACCCGCCCGCGGGCTGTCGAGGTTGCCGCCGTGGACGTAGTCGCTTTCGCCCTCGTTGACATCGACCGAGTCGACGCTGACGACGGCCGTCGTAGCCAGATCGGTCATCAGCTGACCTCCCCGGCGGCCGTGATGGCCTCCACCCGCTCGCCCCAGCGCTGGTCGAAGAGCCAGGCGTTGAAGCGGTTGCTCATGTCGGTGGCGGCAGGGACGTAGGAGCGGCCCTCGAGGTGGTAGAGCTCGACCTCCGGCACGTACCAAGTCTCCAGCTCCCGCTCCTGCAGGCGCATGCAGATCTCGGCGTCCTCGTAGCCTCCCTTGACGTAGTCGGCCGAGAAGCCGCCGAGCTCCTCGTAGAGCGCCCGCTCGGTCAGCAGGCAGGCGCCGCTCAGCGCCGGCACCGCGGCGGCCTGATTGGCCCCCGCAAAGCCCCCGTGCAGGCCCTTGAACCGGTGCGCCAGCTCCCAGCCTCCCGTCCCAGGGTTGCGCCGGAAGTCAAGACCAGCGTGCTGGATCGAGCCGTCGTCGAAGAGCAGCTTCGGGGCGATTGCGCCCGCCTGCGGCAGTGCGTCGAAGCGCTCGGCCAGCCGCGGCAGCCACCCCGGTCGTGCCGGCAGCACGTCGGAGTTGAGCAGGAGCAGCAGGCGCCCCTGGGCAAGCGAGGCACCGCGGTTGGTGGCGACGGCAAAGCCGCCGTTGCGCGAGAGCGTCGCGAGCCGGAACGGGACCCGGTAGAGGTCGTGCAGCTCCGCCACCCGCGGCAGGAACTCGGCGGCGAGCTCGGGCGAGTCGAGCACGTAGATCAGCTCGGCGTCGAGCATGCTCGGGTCGTTGGCGAACTGCGCCAGCTGGTGCTCGATCAGGTCGACCCGGCGGTAGAGCGGGATCACAACCGATACGTCGGCCGTCGGGACGAGGCCGAACTCGTCGACCTCCTCGATCTCCACCCGGCCGGCCAGCTCCTCCTGCAAGCGCACGACCGCGGGCACCAGCTGCTCCATCAGCGGCGTGTCGACGCGGCGCTCGCGGGCGAGCTCGCCGAGGATCGTGTCGCGGACCGCGAGCGGCTCGACTGTCGCGGCGGGGCCTCCCGCCTCGATCCCCATGCCGGCCGAGTTCTCCAGCTCGAAGACCCAGCCCTCGGCGAGGCGGCTGGGGTGCTCGATCTCGAAGAAGCAGACGAAGCCCGGCTTGGGAACGGGCCGCGGGGCGCCGCGGAAGAGCTCCTCGAGGTCGGGCCGGGGGACGCGGAAGAGCCGGTCCAGCATCTGCGCCCTGCCGCCCTCCGGCGAGATCGCGTCGAGGCGGATGACCGGCGCCTGGTCGTCCCGAGCCCAGCCGCGGACGAAGAAGGTGCGCTCGTTGACCTTGGCGACCGCGCCGATGTGCAGGCCCTGGGCCTCGTCGGGCCGCAGCTCCACCTGCGGATAGGGATCGCGCAGCGCCTCGCGCAGGGCGAAGAGGCTCTTCGAGAGCCCGAGCGGGTCGAGCGTGCTCTCGTGCTCGCCGGGGGTTGCGGCGAGGAAGCCGAGGATCTGCTCGCGCGTCTCGACTTCCCTTCCGGCGAGCTTCTCGCGGATCGTCGTGCGCAGGTCGACGGCGACCGCCGGCGCCAGGCCGGGACCCAGATGGACCTCCTCCTCTCCCGCCCGCATGACCAGCTCCAGCGTCTTGCCGACGACCGGCTGCCCGACACAGGCGGTGAGGACGGTCAAAGCCGCGTCGCCACCCTCCTCGGCGTCGAGGGAGAGACCACGTACCTCGACCTCAGCGGCCCGGCCCTCGACCGTCAACTCGACCTCCGGCTCCGCCTCGGCGGCAACGTCGGCAACGAGCAGCAGTACGTCGGTGGCAAGCCAGCTCAACAGCGCGCCGGCGCCTTCCGGCTCGCCGCCGGGTTCGGCGAAGGCGTCCGCGACCAGGGGCTCGGCGCCGGTGCCGATCTCGGCCTTCACCGGGTCACCCCGATCTCGATGTCCTCACTTGCAACCGCTTCGCTCACCGGGTCCTCCCTCAGTAGGTCCTCGTACACCCGCTCCAGCTTCTCCACGTGCGTGCGCATCGCGTAGACCGGTTCGATCCCACTCTGCAGAGCCTTCCAGAGCTGGGTGGATTCGCTCGCCTCAGCAATTACCCGGGCCAGGTCGTCCGGATCGCCGACCCGGAAGTGGAGGCCGTCGACGCCGTTGGTGACCTTCTCGGCCATGCCGCCAATGTTCGAACAGATCACCGGCCGGCCGTGCATGAAAGCCTCCTGGATCACCAGCGGCGAGTTCTCCCACCAGCGCGAGGGGACCAGCACCCAGTCCATCGCCTCCATCAGCGAACCGAGTTGGTCGTGGTCGTAGCGGCCGATCAGCACGACGCTGTCGCCCGCCGCCTCCAGCAGCTCAGCGAATTCCTCCTGGAACTCCGGCGGCTGGATCTCGAGGTTCGCCCCGTGGAGGTATATCTGCGCGTCCACCCCCTCCTCCGCCAGTTTTTTCGCCGCCTGGAGGACGACGTTGACCCCCTTGTAGTGGCTGAACTGCCCGAAGAAGCCGAAGCGGTTGCGCTTTTTCCGCCGCGGGTTGCCGGGCTGGTAGTCGAGCGCCAGGCGCCCGTACTCCTCGACCATGATCTTCTCGGTCGGCAGCCCCCAGTCCACGTAGCGGTCGCGGAGCTGGGCGCTGGGAGCGATGAAGAGGTCGACGAGCTCCATCTGCGACTGGATGAAGCGCTTGCGCATGAAGAACTCCTGCGGCGCGATGTCCGGGAAGCACTCGTGGCAGCGCCGCGGCGACTCTTCCATGCACGGCTCTTCGTTGGTCGCCCGCAGCAGCTGGCCGTGGCGGTGGCAGATCGGCAGGAACTCGTGCAGCGTGTAGACGATCGCCGCGTCGGGCAGCGTGTTGCGGACCTCGCGGATCGCCTCCAGGCCGATGAAGAGCGTGTGCTGGAAGTGGACGACGTCGGGCCGCTGGGCGAGCAGGAACTCGCGCAGGTGGGTCGTGATCGTCGACTTCTCGCGGGTCGAGTTGAGCAGCCAGTCGAAGTCGTTGAGCTCGGTGTAGAAGAAGTACTGGCCCGGGTCGCGGTCGTCAACGCCGGTCAGCAGCGTCCCCTCGTGGTAGCGCGAGGAGGTCGAGAAGGGCGGGCCGGTGCGGGCGAGAAAGAGCGACTCCCAGTCGCTTTGGTCACGCATCGCCTCGTGCAGCTCGAAGGCGTATGCCTCGGCGCCCCCGGGCCGGATCACCGGGTGGTTGTGGGAGACGTAGAGGACCTTCTTGGGACTTACTTCCATGCTGCCTCCTTCGGCCGGGGCGATTGATGGGTTGAGGTTTTCGCAGCGGTGTTCAACTCATAGACCGCGCAGACGCGTGGCCGCAGCGCCAGGCAGCGGCACTCGCTCTCGAGGTATCCGGCGAGGACCGGCCGCCGCGAGAGGGTCCACAGCAGGCTCGCCGGCACCACCAGGTAGCTGACGCCGCCTTCGCCCAGCGTCCGCAGCTGCCTCGCGGCGCGATCGCCGCCTCCGCTTTCGAGCGGGACGTGCCTGCCAGTGGCGTCGTGGGGATAGTGCCAGGAGGTGCGCTCCAGGGCAAGGAGATCGTCGTCGCCTTCGCTCAGGACCAGAACCGTCTCCTCGTCCGGCAGCAAGTTGCCGAGCAGGGCGCGCATCGCCGGCAGGCAGCGGCGGCGCTCGTCGCGCTGGGAGAGGTCGGGGACGACCCGGGGCGCCGTCGCCGGCAGCTCGAGCAGGCGGTAGATGCGGCAGACGTCCTCCGGGCAGGGCAGGCGCTCGTAGCGTCCGCGTAGGTGCTGCTCCAGCTCGGGGTAGTGGTCGAACCACCAGTAGTAGGTCGCGGGCAGGACCAGGTAGGCGCCGCCGCTCGCCCGCAGCGCCTCCAGGTGCTCGACCGCCCAGCGACCGTCAAGGGGATGGTGCCCCGCGTACTGCCCGGTCGAGGCGCGGGGGAAGTGCCAGCCGCTGCGGCCTTCGAAGCGGACGAGGTCCTCGTCGCCCTTGCTGACGACAAGGACGATCGCGCCGACGGGCGTCAGCTCCTCGACCAGCGCCGCGACCTGGGGCGCGAGCTCCTCGTAGGCGACGTGGCCGTTGGCGGCCGCGGCGATCGTCATCGGCCCGCCTCCACCCTCGTCGGGCTCGGGGCCAGCGAGTAGATCGTGCAGGAGTCGTGGGCCTCGGCGCCGGCCCGCGCCGCGAGGTGACGGGCCAGGCCCGCGTAGTGCTCCAGCCACCAGGCCTCGGAGGCGGGAATCACCAGGTACTGCGCTCCGGCGATGCGCTCGGCCTCGAGTAGCTCGATTGCCTCCTCGTCGTCGGCCGGATGGCGGCCGAGGTAACGGCCGTCCTCACCGCTTGGGAAGTGCCTGGCCTCGCGGCCATCCAGCCGCAGCAGCTCCGAGTCGCCCCGGCTGAGCACCAGCACCGTCGCCTGGCGCGGGACGCTCCGCTCGACCTGCTCGCGGATGCGCTCGACCTCGTCCTCGTAGCCGAGTCGTGGCGACTCGAACTCGACGCCGCGGTCGGCGAGCTCGGCCGTCAGCCTCACCACCTCGCGCTGCAGCTCGGCGCCGCGGCGCGACTGGGCCCGCAGCAGCGGCTCCAGCTCGGCCTCGTGGCCGTCGCTGCGCTCGATGCTCGCCAGCAGCGGCGAGACCGAAATCCGCAACGGCTGGGCCTCGGGGTACTCGACCTCGAGCAGGCCGTCGGCGGCGTAGGTCTCGAGGTCGTCGCGACGGACCCGCTCGCGCCAGCGCTCGCGGTAGCGGGCGACGCTCGCCTCGAAGCGGTCCGAGCGGCCTCGCGTCGCCGACTCATGGTGGACCGCGCTCGCCCGCGGGCAGTAGTGGATCTCTCCCCCGGCCGCGCCGATCCGCAGGCAGAGGTCGACGTCCTCCATCGAGTTGACGTAGCCCTCGTCGAAACCGCCGACCTTGGCGAAGACCCGGGCCCGCACCAGCATGCAGGCGCCGGTGACCGCCTGCAGCCGCCGCGGCCGGTCGACGGCGGGGTGCTCGGCGGGAAAGCCGCCGTAGAGATGGTGGGGGTAGCCGTCCTGGCCGAAGACGACGCCGGCGTGCTGGACGGCGCCGGTCGGATAGAGCAGCTTGGCGCCGATCGCCGCGGCGGCGGGGTTGGCGTCAGCGTAGGCCAGCAGCTCCTCCAGCCATCCCGTCGCCGGCTCGGCGTCGTTGTTGAGGAAGACGAGATGCTCGCCCGTCGCGGCCTCGGCGCCGGCGTTGCAGGCAGCGGCGAAGCCGCGGTTCTGCTCCAGCCGCACGGCCCTGATCGCTTCGGCGAAGCCGGCGAGCACCTCCGGGGTCTCGTCGCCCGAGGCGTCGTCGACGACGACGACCTCGCAGGCGGCAGGAAGGTCGCCGAGCACCCGCTCGAGGCAGCGCCGCGTTAGGCCGGCGCGGTTGTGGACCGGAATCACCACCGAGGCGCGGATCTCGCCGCTCATGGCTCGTCCCCCGCCAGTCGGTAGATCGCGCCGGCGCGGTCGTCGGCGACGACCGGCTCGCAATTGCGCTCGAGATGCTCGCGCAGCCCCTCGTAGTGCCGCAGCCACCACAGGTAGGTCGGCGGGATGACGAGGAACTCGGCGCCGCGGTCGCGCAGGGACTCCAGGTGGGCGACCGCTTCCTCGCTGTCGGCGGGATGGTGGCCGGCCCAGCCGCCGTCCTCGGCCTGGGGAAAGTGCTGGGCCCGGCGCCCGTTCAGCTGCAGCAGCTCCTCGTCGCCGCGGCTGATCACCAGGACGGTCGAGCCGCTCGGCACCGTCCCCTTCACCGCTTCGCGCACCTGCTCTGCTTCGCGCTCGTAGCGAGGGTTCGGGCGCCGCCCGTAGGGCTCCCAGGCGCGTCCCCACTTCTCCGCGTAGCGACGCTGGTTGCGCTCGAGGATCTCGGTGTATTCCCCGCTGGGGACGAGCTGGCCGAAGGAGGCCTCGCCGAAGTGGTGGACGAGGACGTCGTCGGCGCAGCGCAGCTCGTAGCCGGCCCGCCGCGCCCGCTCCGCGTAGTCGTCGTCCTCGAGCATCCCGATCTCGTAGCCCTCGTCGAGCGGCCCCAGCCGCAGGAAGGTCTGGCGCCGCATCGCCAGGCAGAACATCGCCGGCGTGCCGATCTCCAGCCATTCCCCCGCGTGCTCCTCCGCCCGCCGCGCCGCCGCCTCCAGGTACTCCCCCCAGGTGCGGTAGTCGGTGTCGATCTCGGCCTCGTTGCCGATCCGGTTGGTCACCGGCCCGACCAGCCCGACCTTCGGCTCGGCGAGGTGCCGCCGCAGGCCGTCGAGCCAGCCCGGCGCCACCATCGTGTCGTTGTTGAGCAGGACGAGGTGGTCCCCCGTCGCCAGCCCCAGCCCCTGGTTGCAGGCCGGGGCGAAGCCGACGTTGGAGCCGTTGAGCAAGACCTTGACGCGGGTGTCGCGCTCCGCCAGCCGAGCCAGGTAGGCGGGGGTGCCGTCGCCCGAGCCGTTGTCGACCACGATCAGCTCGAAGCCCTCCCCGGTGTTGGCGAGGACGCTGCGCAGGCAGAGCCGGGTGAAGGCGAGGTTGTCGTGGGTGACGACGACGATGCTGGCGCTGGCGGTCGAGGTCTTGACCGGTTCCGCGTAGCGGGGCACCGGCGTCTCCAGCGCCGCCTCCACGGTCTCCCGCGGCAGCACCGTCGGCCGCCGTGAGACCGGCTCCAGCGGCATCGAGGCCGGGAAGATCCCCCCTCCGCCATCCCGCCGGACAACGCCCGGCCGAACGTCGAGCTCCTCCAGCATCTGCCCGAGCACGACCTCGTGGCTGAAGTGCTCGCGGGCGATCTCCCGCGCCGCTCCCGCGTGCAGGGTGTAGTCGCCGTTGATCTCTTCCACCGCCGCCTCGGCCTCCTCGGGCGAGTCGAAGCCGAACAGCCCGCTGCCGGTCGGGAGGACGTTGCTGAAGCCGGTCTCCTGCGTGACCACCGGGCGACCCGAGGCGAGGTAGGTGACGCTGCGGTCGCTGAACCAGCCGGTCCGCAGCCGCACGTTCTGCTCCTTGGCGACGGTGAACTCGCCGCGGGAGGCGCCGATGTAGTCGCGGTAGCGGTCGATGCCGTGGGAGATCTCCATCCCGTCGCGGACCCGCCAGCCCCGCTCCCGCAGCATCTGCCGGTCCTCCTCGTTGCAGCTGCTCAGCGCCAGCTCGAAGGCCTGACCGCTGCGCTGCGGCAGGTCGAGGTAGGGGAGGAACTCCTGGTGCTTGCTCCACGTGTACCGCTTGCCCTCGAAGGTGACGTCGCGCCAGTCCTGGCGCCAGTTGCCGATCGTGGTGAAGACGTCGGCGGGTTGCGGGGAGCGGTCGGGCCAGAGGTCGAGGACGACCGGCTGGCGGGTCGGCTTGAACTCGAAGCGGTCGCTGTGGGGCAGCCGACAGTCGGGGTTCCACCAGTTCTCGGCGAAGGTGAAGAAGGCGCTGTGGGGCTCGAGGAATTCGACGGTCTCCTGCAGGCCGTGCTGGAGCTCGAGCTGCATCTGGACCGGGTCGGTCTCCAGGTAGACCAGCCGCCCGGTCGCCGCCAGCTCCGGATAGGGCTGGGTGCCGCCGTGGAGGTTGATCAGCAGGTCGGCCGAGCCGTAGAGCCGTTCCAGCTCGCCTTCGCTCATCCCGAAGCAGCGGCCGTCGTCGTGCAGGGCCCGGAAGGCCCAGCGGTCGGCGAAGCCGAAGCGGCGCATCAGCGAGCCGATGAACTCAGCCGCCAGCGCCGAGCTGTCGTCCTCCTTGCTGGTCATCAGCATCGAGGGGGTGCGGGCGTGCGTCTCGACGTAGTAGGCCTCGCAGCCGAGACGCTCGAAGCCGAGCAGGTAGTGCAGGTTCTGCCAGGCGACGCCGGCCACCGGCATCTTGGTCATCATCCCCAGCAGGACGACCTTCGGCGCGCTCACGAGATCTGCCTCCAGCGCCCGCCGTTGCCGCCGCTCCCGTTCCCCGGCCGCGGCCGCTCCGGCGGAGGCTCGGGCTCCCGCGGCGGCGCGCTCTCGACCAGGACTGCTTCGGGCTCCTCCTGCTCCATGGCCGGCCGCCGTCTCCCCCGCTCCCGCGTCTGCGCCTGGTGCAGCCCGGCGTAGACGCCGCCGCGGCCGACGAGGTCGTCGTGGTGACCGCGTTCGACGATCCTCCCGCCCTGCAGGACGAGGATCTGGTCGGCGTGGCGGACGGTCGAGAGTCGGTGGGCGATCATGAACGAGGTCCGCCCCACCATCAGGTCGTCGAGGGCGTCGAGGATCACGTCCTCGGTCTTCGAGTCGATCGAGGAGGTGGGCTCGTCGAGGATCAGGATCGGCGCGTCCTTGAGGAAGGCGCGGGCGACGCAGATGCGCTGGCGCTCGCCGCCGGATAGGTGCGCCCCCCGCTCGCCGAGCACGGTCTCATAGCCTTCCGGCAGGCCTTCGATGAAGTCGTGGGCGTTGGCCGCCCGCGCGGCCGCGACGATCTCCTCATGGTCGGCCTCGAGCCGGCCGTAGCGGATGTTTTCCTCGATCGTGCCCGAGAAGAGCAGCGGCTCCTGGAGGACGACGCTGATCTGCTCCCGCAGCGAGCTCATCTTGAGGTCGCGGAGGTCGACGCCGTCGATCTCGATCGCCCCCGTGGCCGGGTCGTAGAAGCGGATCAGCAGGCTCATCAAGGTGCTCTTGCCGGCGCCGGTGTGGCCGACGATCGCCACCCGTTCTCCAGGACGGGCGGAGAAGGAGATGTCGGTGAGGGTTTCGCGCCGGCCCTGGTAGGAGAAGCCGACGTCCCTGGCGGCGACGTGGCCGCGGGCGCGGCCCAGCTCGACCGCGTCCGGTTTCTCTTTCACGTCGGGCTCCTTGTCGAGCAGGTCGAGCGAAGCGTTGAACTGGACCAGCTCCTCGTGGATCATCCCCACCGTGGTGCTGATCTGTTCCAGCGGCTGGTAGACCGAGGCGATGTAGGTCATCAGCACGATCAGCTCGCCGACGGCGATTTTGCCCTCGATCACGTGCCAGGCGCCGACGCCGAGGACCAGCGAGGTGCCGGCCGCGGTCGCCGTCTGCACGAACAGCGTGTACATGCTCTGGCTGACCGTCAGCTTCACCCGCTCGTCGACGGCGGTGCGGCCCTGTTCGCGGAAGCGCCTGTGCTCGTGGTCCTCGCGCCCGAAGGAGACGATCACCCGCAGCATCGCCATCGACTCGTGGACGATCGAGAGCGAGCGCCACTCCAGCTCCTGCACCCGCCGCAGGCGGGGGACGATGCGGGTGCCGTAGACGCCGAAGGACCAGTAGAGCAGCGGCACCACCAGCATCGAGAGCAGCGCTACTTCCCAGTCGATCAGCAAGGCGATCACCAGCATCCCGACGAGCGTGAAGACCGCCTCGACGATCGGCGGAAAGACCATCACGATGTTCCCGACCGAGGCCGCCTGGATGTTGATCTGGCTCATCAGCGCCCCGGTCTGGCGCTGGTCGTGGAAGGTGAAGGAGAGCCGCTGCACGTGGGCGAAGAGGTCGCTGCGCAGGTCCATCACCATGTTCTGCTCGGTTTTGGCTCCGAGATAGTTGCTGAGCACCGTGGTCCCGTTGCCGACCGCGATCACGAGGAAGCGGACGAGCACCATCGAAACGAGCACGACCCAGGTAACGGGGTCGCTGCCGAAGAGGAACTTGACGACGCCGGAGGGGTTCTCCTCGCTGACCACCGTGTTCAGGATCACCGCCAGCGGCCAGGGCTCGGCCAGCCCGAGGATCGCGGTGAAGAAGGTCAGCATCAGGACCGAGATCAGGTACTTCCGATAGGGCCGCAGATATGGCTTGACCCGAGGCAGCGACTTCCAGAGCTCCCACGGCCCCTCCTTCTGCTCCCTCCGGTCCTTCCTCCTCAGCCTCATCGGCGCCGCTCCTCCGGCGGCGCGACCCTGGCCTCGACCAAGGCGCGGGCGAGGGCGTCCGAGCGGGGCTCGAAGGAGCCGACCGGCGGCGTGGCAGGCTCCTCCTCCCGGGTCCCGCTCTCGCGCAGCGCCTCCAGCTCGGCCAGAGCCAGCCGCGTCGCCGTCGCCATCCCCTCGAGCCCGAAGGTGATGACGAGGACGGCGGCGATGCCGATCCCGATCGCGATCGCCGGCCGGCCCTGCTGGACGGCGACGAGCGCGAGGAAGATGAGGACGAAGGTGACGATGCGGCCGGGCGCCGTCGTCCGCGGCCAGATCCGCGCCCGCAGGAGCTGTTTGCCGTCGCCGTGCTCCTCGACCGCGGTACGGATCTTCACCCCGCCGAGGGCGCCCGCGCGCAGGTCGAGGTCCCAGCGGTCGAAGGGGCCGCCGCTGCGGACGAAGCCGCCGGCGGCGGCCAGGCCGTCCTGCAGCTGCTCGATCCAGGCGCTGGGTTCGCGCCAGCGCTCGCTCCAGACCTCGACCGTGCGCGGCCAGGGCAGCGTCGGGCCGACGCTGACGCGGCGCCGCCAGGGCGAGAGCCCGTTGCGCAACCGGCCCGAGAGGCGCGCGAACGGCTGCAGGAAGAAGAGCAGGGAGGTGACGGCGCGCCGCTTCAGGGTCTCGGAGCGGGAGCGCCCCGGCATCGCGTGGTGGGCGCGCCAGCCGTTGCCAATCGCCGCCGCCAGGATCCAGGCGATCGCCGCGAGGAAGACCGGCGCCGCGACCAGCAGCGGGTGCCAGAGCAACCCCAGCGCCGAGATCTCCCCCAGCAACGCCACCAGCAGCAGCCCCTCCGGCGCCTGCAGCATCCCGGAGAGCATCCGCGGCGGCTCGTAGATCGACTGGAAGAGGCCGGTCCCCCAGGTCCCGTAGCGGACCATCGAGCGCCGCCGCGGCGTCTGCGCGGCCGGCGCCTCGTAGATCCGCCCCGACCAGCGTGAGGAGCCAGCGCGGTTGTAGTGGGTCGGCCACTTCTGCTCCAGCAGCGCCTCGGCTTTGCCGTAGCCGTACTGCTGGCGCAGGTAGCGGCGGATCGAGTCGCGGCGGCGGTGCATCACCACGGCTCCGGCGCTGAAGCCGAGCGTGCGGTCGGCCTTCTGTAGCCGCCAGCAAAGGTCGACGTCGTCGCCGGCGACGCCGAAGCGCTCGTCGAAGTTGCCGACCTCTTCCAGCACGTCTTTGCGGAAGGCCATGTTGCAGCCGGGCACGTGCTCGGCCTCGCGGTCGGAGACGAGCACGTGGATCGGGCCGCCCGGCGCGGCGGCGACGCATTCGGCGAGGAAGCCGTCGTCCTCGGGCGGGATGTTCGGGCCGCCGACGCCGGCGTGGCCATTGCCGCGCAGTTGGGCGGCCACGTAGTGGAGCCAGTCGGCGTCGGGGTAGGCGTCGTCGTCGAGGAAGGCGACGATCTCCCCCCGCGCCGCCTCGATCCCCTTGTTGCGGGCGTGGCCGAGGCCGCGGTGGGCGGTCTCGATCAGCTTGGCGCCGTGGCGGCGGGCGATCTCGGCGCAGGCGGGGCTGGAGCCGTCGTTGACGACGATCACCTCGTAGTCGGGGTAGCTGAGGTTGGTGACCCGGGCCAGGCACTCGTCGAGGGTGCGCTGGCCGTTGTGGGTGCAGACGACGACCGAGACCGCGGGCCAGGGCGCTCCGGGGGCAAACGGCACCGCGGCATAGGCGCGGCTGACCGCCGCCAGGGCAGGCTTCGAGGTGCGGTCGCGGGCGACCAGGCCGAAGTCCCAGTCCTCGACGTCGTGGCCGCCGCGGTGCCACTCGTCGGTCCAGGCGAAGACGAAGGCCCCGGCGGCGCCGGTGGCGAAGGCGTGGCGGACCTGCCACTCCAGCACCCGCGCCTGCTCCTCGGGCCCGTTGCGGCGGCTGTCGAGCCCGAGCTCGGTGATCAGCAGCGGCCGGTCGCCGGCGAGGTTCTGCAGCCGCGCCAGGTAGGCCTCGTAGGTGCGCTCCTGCTCGAGGAAGACGTTGAAGGCGGCGAGGTCGAGGAAGGGCAGCTCGAGGTACTCGGTCGATGGGTAGTTGACGTAGGTGACGAGGCCCTCGGGGTCGGCAGTTTTCGCCTCCCAGTGCAGCCGCTCGAGGAAGCGCTCGACCGGCCGCTTGCCGTGCCAGCGGACGATCGGCGCCGGGATCTCGTTGCCGATCGAGTAGCAGAGGATCGCCGGGTGCCGTTCGAGCGACCGGACCTCGTCGCCGAGCCGGGCGGCGATCCGCTGCGCCCGCTCGGAGTCGTCGAGGAAGGCGACGTGCTGTTCCCAGGCGAAGCCGACCATGACCCCGATGCCGTGCTCGAGCGCCGCGTCGAGCAGCGAGGCCGGCGGCGGCACGTAGGTGCGGACCGAGTTGATCCCCGCCGCGGCCATCGCCGCGAAGTCCTCACGGACGCGTTCAGGTGCGGGAAAGGACGACCCGTTCGGGCCGCGGAAAGTGCCGTAGGTGACCCCCCGGACGTGGAACTTCTCGTCGCCGAGCAGGATCGAGCGCCCGTGGATGCGGGGTCGCTGCGTCGATGATTGCTTCGCAAGTACGGTCAAACGCTCCTATCTGGGGGCACCAGAAGGAATGTCGGTCCTGCCGACGATTTACCGGAATCTGCGAGATCTCTCCCAAGCTCCCGCTTGCCGCACTTGTCACTTTAGCGCGATATGGCCACGCATTGGACATCTGTTCCAATTGCGTAAATCGCTGATTTTCCTGACAAATGCAGGAATTTTTTTGGCTGATCAGCCAATCAGCGATGAGGGATTTCGGCCCTAACTCATCGCACGCGCGATGACTATCCGCTGGATCTCGTTCGTGCCCTCGTAGATCTGGGTGATCTTGGCGTCCCGCATCATCCGCTCGACCGGGTACTCGTTGACGTAGCCGTAGCCGCCGAGGACCTGGATCGCCTCGACCGTCACCTTCATCGCGTTGTCGGAGGCGAAGAGCTTGGCCATCGAGGTGTACTTGGGGAGGTCGGCCGGGCGCTCGGGGCGGTCGGCCATCGAGCAGGCTTTGTAGAGGAGCTCGCGGGAGGCGGCGGTGCCGGTCTCCATGTCGGCGAGCTTGAACTGGATCGCCTGCAGCCGGTTGATCGGCTTGCCGAAGGCGATCCGCTCGGCGGCGTAGGCGTTGGCGTAGTCGGTCGCGCCCTGGGCGATCCCGACCGCCTGCGCGGCGGCGCCGAGGCGGGTCCGCTCGAGCGTGCCGAGGGCGACGCTGAGGCCCTTGCCCTCCTCGCCGATCAGGTTCTCGTGGGGGACGCGGACGTCGGTGAAGGTCGGCGAGCCGGTCGGCGAACCCTTGATCCCGAGCTTGTGCTCGAGCTTGCCGGGGTCGAAGCCGGGCCGGTCTTTCTCGACGACGAAGGCGCTGGTGCGGCGGTTCTCGCGGTCGGTGGTGGCGAAGACGACGTAGAAGTCGGCGATCGTGGCGTTGGTGATCCAGCTCTTCTGGCCGTTGATCACCCATTCGTCGCCGTCGCGCACGGCGCTGGTCCGCATCGCCGCGGGATCGGAGCCCGCCTCCGGCTCCGAGAGCGCAAAGGCCGGCGACCACTCGCCGCTGGCGCATTTCGGCAGCCACTTCTGTTTCTGCTCCTCGGTGGCGAAGAGCTGGATCGGCAGCGTCCCCAGCTCCTGCACCATCAGCATCAGCGCCGAAGAAGCACACGCCTTGGCGATCTCCTCGACCGCCATCTGCAGCACCAGCGTCCCCGTCCCGGTCCCCCCGTACTCAGCGGCGAAGGGCAGCCCGAGGATGTCGTGGGAAGCCAGCAGCTCGCGGATGTCCCACGGGTATTCGCTATTGCGGTCGATGTCACCGGCCCGAGGCGCGATCTTCTCCTGCGCCAGCCGCCGGACCATGTCCCGCAGGTCGAGCGCCTCCTGGGAGATCTCATAAGCGGGGGCAAGTGCTTCGACGCTCATACGTTCCTTTCCTAGAAGACGGGTGACTCGGTGTAGGTCCCGAAGACCTCCTGCATTGCCGCGATCATCTCGCCCTCGGTGGCCTGCGTGCGTGCCGCCTCGATGATCGGGGGCATCAGGTTGGTCTCGGTGGCGGCTGCGCGCTTCAGCTCGGCCAGCGCTGCCTCCACGGCAGCGCCGTCGCGGGCGGCCCGCGTCGCCGCCAGGCGGTCGCGCTGCTTGCCTTCCAGGGAGGGGTCGATGCGGAGGATCGGGGTGGGGTCCTCGCCCTCGGCGGTGAAGTCGTTGACGCCGACGACGATCCGCCGCCGTTCGTTCAGCTCCTGCTGATAGCGGAAGGACGCCTCGGCGATCTCGCGCTGGGGGAAGTTGCGGCGGATCGCCTCCACCATCCCCCCCAACTCGTCGATCCGGGCGAAGTAGCCGTAGGCGGCCGCCTCCATCTCGTCGGTCAGCTGCTCGACGAACCAGGAGCCGCCGAGCGGGTCGGCGGTGTTGGCGACGCCGGTCTCGGTGGCGATGATCTGCTGCGTGCGCAGGGCCACTCGCACCGCCTCCTCGGTCGGCAGCGCCAGCGCCTCGTCGTAGGAATTGGTGTGCAGGGACTGGGTCCCGCCCATCACCGCCGCCAGCGCCTCCAGCGCCGTGCGGACGATGTTGTTGAGCGGCTGTTGGGCGGTGAGGCTGACGCCGGCGGTCTGGGTGTGGAAGCGCAGCCGCATCGACTCCTCCTTCGTCGCCCCGTAGGTCTCCTTCATCTCCCGCGCCCAGATCCGCCGCGCTGCCCGGTACTTGGCGATCTCCTCGAAGAAGTCGATGTGGGAGTTGAAGAAGAAGGAGAGCCGCGGCGCGAAGTCGTCGACGTCGAGGCCGCGCTCGATCGCCCGCTCCACATAGGTGAAGCCGTCCTTGAGGGTGAAGGCGAGCTCCTGCTGGGCGGTCGAACCTGCCTCGCGGATGTGGTACCCGGAGATCGAGACCGGGTGCCAGCGCGGCATGTTCTCCGTGCACCACTCGATCATGTCGGTGACCAGCCGCATCGCCGGCTCGATCGGGAAGCACCACTCCTTCTGGGCGATGTACTCCTTGAGGATGTCGGTCTGGATCGTGCCGCCGAGCTGCGCGGCCGGCACCCCTTGCTTCTCCCCCACCAGCACGTAGAAGGCGAGCAGGATGGCCGCCGGCGCGTTGATCGTCATCGAGGTGGTGACGCCGCCGAGCGGGATCCCCTCGAACAGCCGCTCCATGTCGGCGAGGGTGTCGACCGCGACCCCCTCGCGCCCGACCTCGCCGAGGCTGCGCGGATGGTCGGAGTCGTAGCCCATCAGGGTCGGCATGTCGAAGGCGGTCGAGAGCCCGGTCTGCCCCTGGTCGAGCAGGTAGTGGAAGCGCTCGTTGGTCTCCTCGACGGTGCCGAAGCCGGCGAACTGGCGCATCGTCCACAGCCGCCCCCGGTACATCGACTCGTACGGGCCGCGGGTGAAGGGATAGGAGCCGGGCTCGCCGACCCGCTCCTCGAGGTCAGACGGCTGGTCGGTCCCGGTGTAGAGCGGCTTGATCTCCTGCCCGGAGATCGTCGAGAACTCGGCGTCGCGTTCGACGCGTCTATCGCCCGCGGTCTGGCTCACTGGCCAGAGAGTGTGACAGCGGTGCGCCTTTTACCCCCTATGAGGGGGATAAGGCGCACCGATTCGATCTCAGCCGGCGGCGACGGCGCGCAGCTTCGGCGCCCAGACCTCGTCGAGGAAGGTGCTCAGCTCGTCGGTAAGGCGCTCCGGGTTGAGGCGCCACTCGAGGATCGAGTTGGCTTCCACCAAGCGCGCGTTGGGGAGCTCCTCGATCAGCATCCCCGAGTCGCTGAAGGGGTGTAGCGGGTCGCGCGGGTGGCCGACGACCAGCGTCTCCTGCTCGATCTTCACCCGCTCCTCGCGGTGCGGCGCCGTCTCCCCCAGCAACAGTCCCTCCAGCACCGCCTGCGAGGGGCCGGGGCGCTGGCGGACGAAGTCGAGGGCGATGTCGGCGAGGTAGGTGGTGCGCGGCATCGCCCGGGTGAGGAGCGAGACGCCCTCGAAGACCGGGCGGCCGAACTTGAGGCCGAGCAGGACCGGGGTGAAGAAGCCAGCGACGGCGCCGAGGGCGTTGTCGAGGACGGGCATCTCGATGAAGAGCGCCCGCGCCCGATCGGGGTTGTGAACCGCCAGCTCGAGGGCGATGTTGGCCCCCAGCGAGGTGCCGCCGATCACGGCGCTCTCCTCTTCGAGGTGGTCAAGCAGTGCCACCACCTGGCGCGAGAAGAGCGGCATCGAGTAGAGCCGCAGGTCCTCCGGCCGGTCCGAACGCCCGTGCCCGAGCATGTCGACGGTCACGACCCGGTTCCCCCGCTCCGCCAGCTCCGGCCCCAGCCGGTCGAACATGTGCCTGTTCATCAGCAGCCCGTGCACCAGCACCAGCAGCCGCGGCCCCTCGCCGTAGACGTCGTAGGAGATCCGGTGCCCCTCGTAGCGAAACTCACCCATGGCGGAGATCGTAAGCCCGATCGGGGGCGGAAAGCCCGAAACCTCAGTAGTCCACCGCCGCCTGCGGCAGCTCGCGCAGGCGGGGCATCGGCGAGGGGAGCAGCCAGAGGACGCCGGCGAGGGCGCCGACGGCGGCGATCCACATCGTCGGCTGCAGGCCGATGATTGCCGCAAGGACGCCGCCGGCGAGGGCGCCGATCGGGCGGATGCCGTAGTTGACGAGGAGGAAGGCGCCGGAGACGCGGGCCCGCAAGGCGTTGGGAACCATCGAGGCATAGAGGGCGCCAAGGCCGACGTCGAGCACCATCACCCCCACCCCGTTGAGGAACTCAGCGATCGCGACCACCGGGGCCACCATGCCGGTCGGCGCACCCGCCATCAGCGGGATCAGCAGCAGCGGCGCCGGCGTCAGCACGAAGGAGGCGACGAGGGCGCGGCCGAGGCCGAAGCGGCTGCTGAGCCAACGGGTCAGCAGCGCCCCGAAGATCGAGCCGAGGCCGCCGATCGCCAGCGCGATCCCGATCGCCCCGGCGCTCATCCCCAGGTGGCGAGTCGCGTAGAGGACCAGCAGCCCGTAGAAGGCGGTGTTGAAGAGGTTGAGGGTGGCGCAGGCCAGGAGCGAGGCCCGGATCAGCGGCGTGCGGGCGATGAAGCGACCGCCCGCGGCAAGGCCCGCAAGGCCGGCCTCGGGCTCCGCCGGCGGCGCCTCGCCCGCCCCGGAGCGGCCGACGAAGAAGGCCGAGACCACATAGGAGAAGGCGTCGACGAGGAGCGCGAAGGGGGCGGTGATCGCCTGCACCAGGATCCCGGCGGCGCCGTTGCCGGCGACGATCGAGGCGGCGCGGCTGCCGTTCAGCAGCGAGCTTCCTTCGATGTACTCCTCGCGGTCGACCATCGAGACGAAGACGATGTCGTAGGCGACGCTGAAGAGGACGCCGAGAGAACCGGCCGCGAAAGAGACCACGTAGAGCTGGGCCAAGGTGAGGGCGCCGAGCAGCCAGGCGATCGGGATCGTCAGCAGCAAGAGGGCGCGGCCGATGTCGGCGGCGACCATCAGCCGCCGCCGCCGCGGACGGCGGTCGGTCCAGAGGCCGAGATGGATCGAGAAGACCAGGTTCGGCGCCAGCGCCGCCGCGGTCAGCAGGCCCATCTGGGCTGGACCGACGTCAAGCTCGATCGCTGCCAGCAACGGGATCGCCAGCAATGAGATCTGGTCGCCGAAGAGCGAGATCGTCTGGCCCGTCCAGAAGTTGCGGAAGCAGCGGTTCTCGCGCAGCAGCGGCGGTGTCGAGGGACGACGCATCAGCGCTCTCCCTTTCCCTCGTCGGAGAGCGGGAAGCCGATCACCATCACGTTCACAGGCCGCGCCCCTTCGGCCGGTGTCGGATCTTCGAGCCGCTTCAGGTAGGGCTCGAGTAGAGCGCGGACTCCCTTGTCGAGGCTCCGCAGCTCGTCCGGGGTCATGTAGACGAGGGCGTCGCTGATCGTCGTCGCCTCGATCCACTCCGGGTCCTCCTCGGCCCGCCGCCCCAGCCAGTCCAACGCGCTCTGGAAGTGGCGCTCGACCACCAGGCGCGAGAGCATCGCCCCGGCCTCGTCGGCCTCCTCGCCGCCACCGGCTGCCGCCCACTCGGTGGAGCTCGCCGTCGCCTGCCAGGGCCGTTCGCGCCCGCGACCGCCGCCCGCCTCCTCGACCAGGCCGTACTTCGCCAGCTGGCGCAGGTGGAAGGAGCAGCTGGCAGGGCTCTCGCCGATCCGCTCGCCCGCCTGCGTCGCCGTCAGCGGTTCGCCGAGCCGCAGCAGGCCCATCAGCTCCAGCCGCGTCGGATGCGCCAGCGCCCGCAGCGCCCGCGGGTCGGTCAGCTCCACGGTTCGTTTCTCCGCCATCTCTTCGAAAGATAGCTTTCGAAAGCTTCTTTTCAACCCCCCTGCTGTGATCCCCCGTTGACCACCGGGGGGGACCGAATCGTTACTTCACCGGCGCAGGCGAGGCGGCGGGTGCGCCGCTCCCTGAGCCGACCTCTAAGGCCGGCACGACCTTCTCGCAGAACGTCCGCACCAGCTCAGGATCGAACTGGGTTCCGGCCGCACTACGCAGCTCCTCCAGCGCCACCTCGCTGCTCAACGGCGGGCGGTAGGGGCGGCCTTCGGTCATCGCGTTGTAGGCGTCGCAGATGAGGATGATGCGGGCGCCGAGGGGGATGTCGCGGCCGGCGAGGCGGTCGGGGTACCCCTCCCCGTCCCAGCGCTCGTGGGTCGCCCGCACCAGGCTCGCCACCGGGCCTAGCGCCGGCGCGGCGTCGAGCACGCGCTCGCCGATCAGCGGGTGCTTGCGCATCAGCGCCCACTCTTCCTCGCTCAGGGCGGCGTCCTTGTGCAAGACCTCGTCGGGGATCGCGACCTTGCCGATGTCGTGCAGCTCGGCGGCGCGGACGAGGACGTCCTGCTCCTCGGCGTCGAGGGTCAGTGCCTTGCCGAAGGCGACTGCGAGGCGGGTGACACCGTCGAGGTGGCGCTCCAGCTCGGGCTCGCGCTCGTGCAGCACCCGCAGCAGGACGCCGCGGGTCTGGCTGCGGGCGGAGTCGGCGCGGCGGCCCTTTTTCGCGTACATGCGCCGGTCGGCGACCCGCAGGGCATCGGTCGGGGTCGTCACCTCGGCCGGGAGCACGACCTTCCCCCAGGAGGCGGTGATCGAGAACCCCTTGCCGCGGTCGGAGAGCGCCTCCTCGGCGGCCTCGCAGATCCGCGCCGCCGGCAGCGCCTGGGTCGAGGCCAGGATGCAGAACTCGTCGCCGCCGAGGCGGTAGGCGCGGCCGTAGGGCTCCATCGCCGCGGTCAGCTGCTGGCCCAGCCGCCGCAGCAGGTCGTCGCCGGCCGGGTGGCCGAAGCTGTCGTTGTAGGCCTTGAAGCCGTCGAGGTCGTAGAGGGCCAGCACCATCGTCTCCGGCGGGGTCGCCGAGACGACGCGCTCGAGGTCGGCCATCAACCGCCGCCGGTTGGCGAGGCCGGTGAGCGGGTCGGTGACCGCCTCGTCTTCGGTCGCGGCCAGCAACCGCCGGTTCTGGTCGAAGGTGATCGCCAGCCGCACCAGCACCGCGAGCAAGCAGGCGACGCCGAAGACGACCGCGGTGGCGCCGATGGCGACGAAGCTGCCGGCGCCGAGCAGCGCGATCCCGATCACCGCCATCGCGATCGGGACGGCGATGCGGCGGCGCTCGGCCCGGGCCACGGTCCCTTCCGACGCCGTCGCCGGCAGCCACGAGGCGGCGGCCAGCAGCAGGAAGGCGAGCGGCCAGCCGACGCTGGCGATGTTGAGCGCGGTGGTCGACTGGCCGACAACCGAGAGGTAGACGACGTCGCAAGCGCCGAAGAGCAGCAGGGCGAGCGCGATCAGCAGCCAGGTGCGCTCGGTCCGCCAGGTCGAGGCGGCGAGGGCGCCGCTGAGCAGGCCGAGAAGGACGAGGTCAAAACAGGGATAGGCGAGGCTGACCGCGACGCCGAGCGGGCTGCCGCCCAGCGCTTCCAGAACCGGCGGGAAGATCAGCGCTGCAGCAACGCCGGCGACCGCCAGCGCCCCGATCACGCCGTCGACCCAGGCAAGCCGCTCCAAGTGGGCCACCCGTGCCCGCAGCAGCAGCACCAGAGCCACGTAGCTGGCGGGGTAGAAGGCGAGGAAAAGTGCGTCGGAGGGCGAGGGGAACGGCGCCGGGCTGGCGTAGTAGAGGACGGCCGAGTAGTAGGTCTGACCGAGCGCCCAGAGCAGGAGGCCGAGGCCGAGCGCCAGCCAGGCGCCCCGCTCAACCTTGTAGAGCGCAGCCCGGGCGAGAACGACCGCGGCGGCGCCGAGGACGACGGCGTCGTAGACCCACCGCCCGACGGCGTCCTGCAGGGAGGCGCTACCGAGCGTCCAGAGGATGATGACCGCGTAGAGGACCAGCAGCCCCGAAAGGAGCCCTAGAGAGACAAAGGCGATTTTCCGCGGCGCGGTTGACCGCTTGGACGAGGTGTCCACACGGCGGTCATCGGCGAGATCTCCTTGTTCCTTAAGAGGAATCTTTTGCAAAACCGTCGCGGCGCTTGATCAGCAGCCACTGCGGCTTCTCTCCCCGGCGCGTGCGCTGCAGGGCGAAGCCGCCCTTCAGCTTCTCGCCGTGGAGGACGAAGACGGCGTGGCCGCGGTCGAGCGCCTGCGGCCAGGGGACCCGCCCGCCCTGCTCGTAGGTGCCGCGGTCCCAGGTCTTCACCCAGCCACCGTCGAGCTCGCCCTCGAAGTCGTTGTAGGCGATCGAGTGGTCGGCGACCTCGATCGCCAGGCGCTTCACGGCCGGGTCCATCGAGGGCTCCTTCGGCACCGCCCAAGAGCGCATGACGCCGCCGACCTCGAGCCGGAGGTCGTAGTGGTGGGCGGTCGCCTGGTGCTCCTGGACGACAAAGACGCCGGCGCTCACCCCGCGGACAGCGAACTGCTCGTGGCCCTCGACCTTCGTCGCCTCGATCGCCACCCGCTCGACCGCGGCTCCCCGAGGCCCTTCCCCGAGGAACTCGGTCAGCTCCGCCACCGCGCCCGGGTCCCCCTCAGCATGGACCTGCACGGTCCCGTCATCGGCGTTCCGCACCCAGCCGAAGAGGCCCGCCTGCCGGGCCGCTCGCAGCGTCGCATCGCGGAAGCCGACCCCCTGCACCCGGCCGCTCACCACCGCTCGAATCGCCCTCTTCTTCGCGCTCACAAGCCTGGATTGTTAACGGGAACGGGTTGCGTTTAGCCGCAGGAACCGGAGGCAACAAGAGATGTAGTCATTGATCCACCTCTTCGAAAGGCCACCCCTTGCCAGAACGAGTCCTCATCACCGGCGGTGCCGGCTTCATCGGATCCCATCTCGCCCGGCACCTCCTGCGAGGAGGACATGAGGTCAGGGCGCTCGACCGGCTCGACCCGCAGGTGCACCCCGAGCGCGAGCGCCCCGCCTACCTCGACGACGAGGTCGAGCTGATCAAAGGGGACGTCCGCGATCCCGCCGCCGTCGCCGAGGCGCTGGAGGGCGTCGACGCCGTCGTCCACCTCGCCGCCCGGGTCGGGGTCGGCCAGAGCATGTACGAGATCGCCGACTACTGCTCGGTCAACACGGTCGGGACCGGCGTTCTACTGGAGGCGCTGTTGGAGCATCCGGTGCGCCGGCTGGTCGTCGCTTCGAGCATGAGCATCTACGGCGAGGGGCGCTACCGGGACCCGCGCGGCGAGGTCACCGAGGCGATTGAACGGGACCGCGGCCAACTGGAGCGCGGCGAGTGGGAGCCCGTCTCCCTCGAGGGCTGGGCGCTGACCCCGGAGCCGACGCCGGAGAGCAAGAAGCCCGCCCTCTCCTCGATCTACGCGCTCAACAAGTACGACCAGGAGCGCATGTGCCTGCTCTTCGGCTCCTCCTATGACGTGCCGACGACGGCGCTGCGCTTCTTCAACGTCTACGGGCCCGACCAGGCCTTGTCCAACCCCTACACCGGGGTGCTGGCGATCTTCGGCGGCCGGCTGCTGAACCGTCGCCCGCCGCTGATCTTCGAGGACGGCGAGCAGCGCCGGGACTTCGTCAGCGTCCATGACGTCGCCCGCGCCTGCGCGCTGGCGCTGGAGCGGGACGCCGCCGCCGGCTGCGCGGTCAACGTCGGCAGCGGCGAGAGCACCAGCGTGCGGGAGATCGCCGCACGCTTGGCGCGGGTCACCGACCGGCCGGAGATCGAGGCCCAGGTCACCGGCAAGTATCGGGTCGGCGACATCCGGCACTGCTTCGCCGACATCTCCCTCGCCCGCGAGGTGCTCGGGTACGAACCGCAGGTGGCGCTGGACGACGGCATGGCCGAGCTGGCCGAGTGGCTGGAGGGACAGACCGCGGAGGACAGGGTCGAGTCCGCGCACGGCGAGCTGGCCGCGCGGGGCCTGGCCCGATGAGGGCGCGCCAGCCCGCCGAAGCCGGGTAGGGAGAGTTCATGCCCCGCGCGGCGGTCATCCGCGAGAGCGAGTCGGCTGAGGTCGTCGAGGTTCCCGTGCCCGAGCCGGGCGCTGGCGAGGTCCGGCTGCGGCTCGAAGGATCCGGCGTCTGCGGCTCGGACCTCGCGGTCTGGACCGGGCGGCCCTGGTTCGAGTACCCGCGGCCGGCGGGGGCGCCGGGGCACGAGGGCTGGGGCGTCGTCGACGCGGTCGGCGAGGGCGTCGGGGAGCTCGCCGAGGGCGATCGCGTGGCCGGCCTCTCCTACGCCGCCTACGCGGATTACGACGTCGCCCGCGCCGCGGACCTTGTCCGCCTGCCCGCGGGGATCGAGTACTTCCCGGGCGAGGCGCTCGGCTGCGCCGTCAACGTCGTCCGGCGCAGCGGGATCGAGGCGGGCGACACCGTCGCGGTGATCGGCGCCGGCTTCCTCGGCTGCGTGATCGTCCAGCTCGCCGCCGCCGCGGGGGCGCGCGTGGTGGCGGTCTCGCGGCGGCGCTCGGCGCTGGAGACGGCGGCGGCGATGGGCGCTGCGGAGACGGTCGCGCTGGAGGAGCCGGTGGTCGAGCGGGTCGAGGCGCTCACCGGCGGCGAGCTCTGCGACGTCGTCGTCGAGGCGGCGGGCGTGCAGGCGACGCTCGATCTCTGCGGGCCGCTGACGCGGACGCGCGGCCGGCTGGTGATCGCCGGCTTCCACCAGGACGGCGGGCGCCAGGTGGACATGCAGCTGTGGAACTGGCGCGGCCTCGACGTCGTCAACGCCCACGAGCGCGACCCGCGCGTCTACGTCGAGGGCATCCGTGAGGCCGCGGCCGCGATCGAAGCGGGGCGCCTCGACCCCTCACCCCTCTACACCCACCGCTTCGGGCTCGACGAGGTCGACCGGGCGCTGGCGACCGCGGTCGAGCGGCCGGAGGGCTTCATGAAGGCGCTGGTGCTGGCGTGACCGTTGCCACCCTCCCCCGCCTCGGCTTCCTTGGCGTCGGCTGGATTGGCCGCAACCGGATGGAGGCGCTGGCCGCAGATGGGCTCGCCCAGGTGGCGGCGGTGGCCGACCCGCAAGCCGAGGCGCTGGCCGCGGCCGCCGAGGTGGCGCCGGGCGCCGCCAGGGCGGAGTCGCTCGAGGAGCTCCTCGAGCAGGACCTGGACGGAATCGTGATCGCGACCCCCAGCGCCTTCCATGCCGCGCAGGCGGTGGCGGCGCTGGAGCGAGGGCTCGCGGTCTTCTGCCAGAAGCCGCTGGCGCGCGACGCGGAGGAGACGCGGCGGGTACTGGCGGCGGCGCGGACGGCCGACCGCCTGCTCGCCGTCGATCTCTCCTACCGCCACGTCGAGGCGCTGCGGGCGGCGCGCGAGCAGGTGGCGGGCGGGGCGATCGGCGAGCCGCACACGATCGACCTCGTCTTCCACAACGCCTACGGCCCCGACAAGCCCTGGTTCACCCAGCGCGAGCTCGCCGGCGGTGGCTGCCTGATCGACCTCGGCACCCACCTTGTCGACCTGGCGCTGTGGCTCACCGGCGCTGCAGATGCCGAGGTGGAGACGGCGCGGACGCTTTCGCTGCACGGGCACGAGGTCGAGGACCACGCCACCGCCGAGCTGGCGCTGGGGGCGGTGCGGGCGCGGCTTGCCTGTTCCTGGTTCACGCCGGCCGGGCGCGACTGCGCTTTCGAGTGCACCGTCTGGGGCAGCGAGGCCGCCGTCTCGGTCCGCAACGTCGGCGGCTCCTTCTACGACTTCCGGGCCGAGCTCTGGCGCGGCACCGAGTCCGAGGTCCTGGCCGAGCCGCCCGACGCCTGGGGCGGCCGCGCGATCGCCGCCTGGGCCGAGCAGTTGCGCGGCGACCACGGCTATGACCCCGCCGCCGACGAGCTGGAGCTGGTCGCCACGACGATCGACTCCATATATAGAGAGGCGGGCCGGTGAAGGTCCTGATCAGCACCGACACCGTCGGCGGCGTCCTCACCTACACGGCGGAGCTCGCGGCGGCCCTCGAGGCGGCCGGCGACGAGGTCGTGGTGGCGACGCTGGGCCCGCCGCTGCGGCCGGGGCAGCGGCAGCTGCTGCCGAAGCGCGTCCACGAGAGCGAGTTCCGCCTCGAGTGGATGGAGGACCCCTGGGATGACGTCGCCGCCGCCGGCGAGTGGCTGCGGGAGATCGAGGCCGAGGAGCGCCCCGACGTCGTCCACCTCTGCTCCTACGCCCACGGCGCCGAGTCCTTCCGCGCCCCGAAGGTCGTCGTCGCCCACTCCTGCGTCCTCACCTGGTGGCGAGCGGTGCACGGCACCGAGGCGCCGCCCGCCTGGGACCGCTATCGCGAACAGATGAGCGCCGGCCTGCAAGCAGCCGACGCCGTGGTCGCCCCGACCCAAGCCATGCTCACGGAGCTACAGCGCGACCACGACCTAGACCCCCGCCGCGCCACCGTCATCCCCAACGGCACCGCCCGGACGCAGACGCCCGCGCCAAGCGAACTGCATCAAATTTCCGGCCTGCTGGGTAGGAAATTTGATGCAGTTCGGGGTGGTGGTTTGGTGCTGGGGTCGGGGCGGTTCTGGGATGCGGCCAAGAATCTCCCGGCGCTCGATACCGCGGCCAAGGAGCTGGCGTGGCCGGTGGTCGTTGCTGGGGATCTCGGTGGCGGGAGGCCTCCCTCCCATGCTGAGAGCGCTGGGCTGCTTGATGCCGATGCGCTGGGGGAGTTGCGGCGTCACGCCTCGATCTACGCCGCGCCGGCCGTCTACGAGCCCTTCGGGCTCGGCATCCTCGAGGCGGCGCGGGACGGCTGCGCCCTCGTGCTCGGCGACATCCCCTCGCTGCGCGAGCTTTGGGCCGACGCGGCGATCTTCGTCGAGCCCCGGGACCACCGGGCACTGCACGATGTCCTCGCCTGCCTGGTCGAGGCGCCCGAGATCCGCAAGGACCTGGCGTACCGTGCACGGCAACGCGCCGCCAAATACTCGATCGAGCGCACCGCCCTCGCCTATCGCCACCTCTACGAGCAGCTCACCGCCAAGGTGGGCGTGTGAAGGTCGTCGTCTTCTCCCACTCGCTGGTCTCCGACTGGAACCACGGCAACGCCCACTTCCTCCGCGGAATCGCCGCCGAGCTGCAGGACCGGGGGCACGAGGTGACGGTGTTCGAACCCGCCGACGGCTGGAGCCGCTCCAACCTCGTCGGTGCCCACGGGCCCGCCCCCCTGCGCGAGTTCGCGAGCGCCTTCCCCCACCTCCAGAGCCGCGCCTACGACCCGCGCAGCTTCGATGTCGAGGCCGCCCTCGACGACGCCGACCTCGTCCTCGTCCACGAGTGGAACGAGCCGGCGCTGGTGAAGCGGATCGGCGAGCACCGCGCCCGCCACGACGGCTACCGGCTGCTCTTCCACGACACCCACCACCGCGCCGCTACCGCGCCGGAGGAGATGGGCCGCTTCGACCTCTCCGGCTACGACGGCGTCCTCGCCTACGGCGAGGTGATCCGCCGCATCTACCTTGAACGCGAGTGGACGGCGCGCGCCTGGACCTGGCACGAGGCCGCCGACACCCGCGTCTTCCGCCCCCTGCCGGAGAACGAGCCGGAGGCCACCCAACCTCGGCGGCGTTCGTCCTTGGACCGAAATGGAGGTCCCAAGGACGAACGCCGCGAGGACCTGGTCTGGATCGGCAACTGGGGCGACGGAGAGCGCAGCGAGGAGCTGCGGCGCTTCCTCCTCCGCCCGGCGCGTCAACTGCGCCTGCGCGGCAGCATCTACGGCGTCCGCTACCCGCGGGCGGCGCGGCTGCGGATCCGGCTCGCGGGCCTGCGCTACCGCGGCTGGCTTGCCAACCACCGCGCGCCCCATCTCTTCGCCCGCCACCGGCTGACCGTCCACGTGCCGCGCCGCCCCTACGTCGAGGCGCTGCCGGGCATCCCCACCATCCGCCCCTTCGAGGCGATGGCCTGCGGCATCCCCCTCGTCTGCTCGCCGTGGGAGGACACCGAGGATCTCTTCCGCCCCGGCCAGGACTACCTCGTCGCCCACAGCCCCGAGGAGATGCGGGAGGCGATGCGGGCGATCCTCGAGGACCCGGCCCTCGCCGAGAGCCTGCGCGCGAGCGGACTGGAGACGATCCGCGCCCGCCACACCTGCGCCCACCGGGTCGACGAGCTGCTGGCGATCGACGCCGAGCTGCGCGGCGCCTCGCCCCTGGAGGAGGTGCCGGGATGAAGATCGCCTTCTTCGGCTCCAGCCTCGTCTCCGCCTACTGGAACGGCGCCTGCACCTACTACCGCGGCATCGTCCGGGCGCTCGACGCCCGCGGCCACCGCGTCACCTTCTACGAACCCGACGCCTTCGACCGCCAGGCCCACCGCGACATCGACGACCCCGCCTGGGCGGAGGTCATCGTCTACGAGCCGCGCGACGAGCGGGCGGTGCGCGAGGTCGTCGCCGGCGCCGCCGGAGCGGACGTGATCGTCAAGGCCAGCGGCGTCGGGGTCTACGACGAGGTCTTGGAGGCCGCGGTCGCCGAGCTCGAGGGACCCGAGGCGCGGATCTTCTGGGACGTCGACGCCCCGGCGACGCTCGCAGCGATGGAAGCAGCCACCAGGGACAGCGCCAACCCCCTGCGCGAGCTGATCGGCGCCTACGACATGGTTCTCACCTACGGCGGCGGCCAGCCGGTGATCGACCGCTACACCGCCCTCGGCGCCCGCTCCTGCGTCCCCGTCTACAACGCCCTCGATCCCACCACGCACCACCCGGAGCCGCCGCGCCCCGAGCTCGCCTGCGACCTCGCCTTCCTCGGCAACCGCCTGCCCGACCGCGAGGCTCGCGTGGAGGAGTTCTTCTTCGGCTCGGTCGCAGCACTACCAGGCCACGCCTTTATCTTGGGCGGCAACGGCTGGGAGGACCGAGTCGCCGGCCTCGCCAACGTCCACTACCTCGGCCACGTCCCCCCCGGTGACCACAACGCGCTCAACCGCAGCGCCCTCGCCGTCCTCAACGTCAGCCGCGAGAGCATGGCCTCGAACGGCTGGTCCCCGGCGACGCGGGTCTTCGAGGCGGCAGGCGCCGGCGCCTGCCTGATCACCGACGCCTGGGAGGGACTTGAGGAGTTCCTGACCCCCGGCGAGGAGGTCCTGGTCGCCCGCGACGGCGCCGAGGTCGCCGAGCAGCTCGACGGGCTCGATCCCGAGCGCGCCGCCGCGATCGGCGAGGCGGCCCTGGAGCGGGTCCTCGCCGAGCACACCTACGACCGCCGCGCCGAGCAGGTCGAGACGATCCTCGAAGGAGCGCCGGCGCGATGAAGATCGTCTTCCTCGGCCTCTCGATCACCTCCTCCTGGGGGAACGGCCACGCCACCAACTATCGGGCGCTGGTGCGTGAGCTGACCGCCCGCGGCCACGACGTCCTCTTCCTCGAGCGCGACGTCCCCTGGTACGCCGAGCAGCGCGACCTCCCCGAGCCGCCCTGGGGTCGGACCGAGCTCTACAACTCCCTGGAGGAGCTGGAGCGCCACCGCGACGACCTCGCCGCCGCCGACCTGGTGGTGGTCGGCTCCTACGTCCCCGAAGGGATCGCCGTCGCCAAGCGGGTCCTGGAACGTGCCGGCGGCGCCGTCGCCTTCTACGACATCGACACCCCTGTCACCCTCGGCAAGCTGCGCCGCGGCGACACCGAGTACCTCTCGCCCGGGCTCGTCGGCCGCTTCGACCTCTACCTCTCCTTCACCGGCGGCCCCACCCTGGAGGTGCTGGAAGAGGAGTTCGGGGCGCGCCGCGCGGTCGCCTTCCACTGCCTCGTCGACCCCGAGGCCTACCGCCCCCGCAGCGGCGAAACGCCCCGCTGGGACCTCGGCTACCTCGGCACCTACAGCGACGACCGCCAGCCCGCCCTCGAGCGGCTGCTGATCGAGCCCGCCCGCCGCGATACCCGCGCCGCCTTCGCGGTCGCCGGCCCGCAGTACCCGGACGAGATCGCCTGGCCGGAGAACGTGGAGCGGATCGAGCACGTCGCTCCCGGCGACCATCCCGTCTTCTACGCCTCCCAGCGCTTCACCCTCAACGTCACCCGGGCGGAGATGCGCGCCGCCGGCTGGTCGCCCAGCGTGCGCCTGTTCGAGGCGGCGGCCTGCGGTGTGCCGGTGATCTCCGACCGCTGGGACGGGTTGGAGGAGATCTTCACTCCCGGCGAGGAGATCCTCGTCGCCGACTCAGCCGACGACGTCCTCCGCTACCTCACCGAGACCGGCGAGGACCGGCGGCTGGCGCTGGCCGAACGAGCGCGGGCGCGCGTCCTCGCCGAGCACACCGCCGCCCGCCGCTGCGAGCAGCTCGAAGAGGAGGTCGCGGGAGTGGCAGCGCGGTGACGCTCGAGGTCCCCGGCGCGATCGCCGAGCTCGGCCCCTGGTTCCACAACCTGCACCTGCCCGACGGGCGGCAGACCGCCCCCGAGCACCCGCTCGGCGACTTCCCGGCCTTCAAGTGGCGGCAGATCAAGGACTGCTTGCCGGCCGACCTGAGCGGCGCCCGCGCCCTCGACATCGGCTGCAACGCCGGCTTCTACTCCTTCCAGCTCGCCGCCCGCGGCGCCGAGGTGCTGGCGCTCGACCTCGACGAGCACTATTTGCAGCAAGGCCGCTGGGCGGCGCAGTACCTGGACCCTGAGGGCCGGGTCGAGTTCCGCCAGGGCTCGGTCTACGACCTCGTCGAGGTCGAGGGCCGCTTCGAGGTCGTCCTCTTCATGGGCGTGCTCTACCACCTGCGCCACCCCCTCTTGGCGCTCGACGTCGTCGCCGAGAAGGTCGCCGGTCGGCTCGTCCTGCAGACGCTGACGATGCCGGGGGAGGACTCCCCGGGCACGCCGGAAGACGTCGCGATCGACGAGCGCCGGCGCCTCACCGAGCCCGGTTGGCCGCGCGCCGCCTTCATCGAGCACCGGCTCGCCGGCGACCCGACCAACTGGTGGGCCGCCGACCCCGCCTGCGTCGAGGCGATGGCCCGCTCCGCCGGCCTCCGCATCGCCGAGCGCCCCGCCCACGAGTTCTGGATCTGCGAGCGCGACGAGGAGAACGACCACGCTCGCGAGCTGCGCACCGCCGAGCTGCGCGCGGCGACGCGGAGGTCGAGCTTGTCGCCGCCTGAATAACCGGCTCGACACCCTCCTTCGCCGAAGGGCTTATATGCTCCCGAAACCCTTCGAGTACTCGAAGAGAGACAGGCGGATCTACAGAGGCGGGGAGACGATGCGGAAAGCAGTACTTGCGGTTGCAGCGGTTGGGGTGCTCATAGCCGGAATGCCCTCTTCGGCGTCCGCCTTCGAAGGCGGCGGTCGAACCCCCAGCGGAGCGCCTACCATTGCCGTCGGCCCGCGGTACAACGGGCAGCTGAACAACCACGCGGACGACGCCAACTACGGGGGCTACGTCGAGGTGGCGTTCTGGCGCTTGCCCCCGGTCTCCACCCGCGACGTGGTCACGATCGACTGGCACAGCGTCCCGTACACCTGGTCCTACGGTAGCTACCCCCTCTGCATGACCCTCGCCCAGAACATCGACGACTTCAACTGGGGCAGCGTGTTCTCACAGCGAGATTCCTGCGAAAGCAGCGGCCCCTTCTACCGGCTGTCGGGCAGCGGTACCGCGCGCAGCGAAATCACGGTCCAGGAAACCACCACGAACTCCAGCTACCTCGAGTTCTACGTCAACGCCAACGAGGACGAGGCGGCAGACTTCGAAACGTACCCCTACGACTTCACGCTCGGGCCAATCCTCCACTACCTCGGGGTCGCCCTGTCGCCGGTCGAACGGGTCAGCGCCAACGGCGTCATCCATGCGGCCGCCAACCTCGCCACCGGGCAGCCGGCGCCCGACGGGCTGCCGTTCAACCTCACCGTGACCTGGGACGAAGGCGGCATCGCCACCTATACCGGGACCACCAGCGGCGGGACCGTGAGCTTCCAGCTCGCGCTGCCGGAATCTGCCTTCGGCGAGTACGCCAGCTTCGTCGCCTCCCACCCTGCCGACGGGAACTACCAGGGTGTGGAAACCGAGCGGATGACGGTGAAGATCGCGAAGCCTCCGTCGCCTCCGCCGCCCCCGCCGTCACCGTGCAGCCTCGCCGAAAAACGGGCGGCTTCGCTCAACCGGCAGTTCACCCGCCTGAGGAGCAACGTCCGTCGGGCGAGGGGAGCGAACAAGCGCCGCCTCAGCCGCCGCGCGAAGCAGGTCAAGCGCAGGCTCACCGCCGCGCGCCGCGAAGTCCGATCGCTTTGCGCATAAGGAGCTGAGCCGGCCTACGGCCCGTCGCAGCCGCGGCGGGCCTAGCGCTCGGCCAGCCAGCGGAAGTAAACGCCGTAGCGGAGGCTGCCGGTGTGGTTGACCCCGCCGGAGTGCGGCAGGTCCGGCGTCATCATGATCGCGTCGCCGGGGTCGGCTTCGACCGGGGCCGGCCCTTCCGCGGTCTGCACCAGCAGGCCGCCGTTGTTCCCGCGCCAGGAGCTCAGCGGCACCCCGACGATCCGCAGGTAGGGCCTCTCCCCCGCCCAGGCCGGCTCCTGGTCGAGGTGGAAGACGATCTCCGGCTCCAGCCCCACGTGCGGGAACTGGAGGAGGATCTGGGGCTCGCAGATCTGCCCGCTGCGCCACTCCTCCGGCAGCGACTCGGCCAGGGCAAGGACCTCCTCCCGCTGCCGCAGGTGCGGGAACCAGTGCGCCCCCCACAGCCACTCGCTCAGCTCCTCCGGCGCCGCCCCGCGTTGCAGCAGGTCGAGGTGCAGCAGCCGCAGCACGTCGTCGATCTTCTCCCGCGGCACGACGCCGCGGGCGACCTCGTAGGACCCCTGGACGGGCTGGGATGGCACGCCCGCATCCTTTCAGGCGGCCAGGCCGCAGTTGGGGGGATGAACCCGAACGGATCGGGTACCCGACTCCCGACCCGATGACCGTTCGCAGCCGCAACAACGTCACCGAGCACGGCAGGCCGGAGGGGCAGCCGATGCTCTTCGCCCACGGCTTCGGCTGCGACCAGAACATGTGGCGCTTCGTCTCGCCTCGCTTCGAGGACGACTACCGCGTCGTCCTCTTCGACCACGTCGGCGCCGGCGGCTCCGACCTCAGCGCCTACGACGCCGAGCGCTACGACTCGCTGCAGGGCTACGCCGAGGACGTGCTCGAGATCTGCCGCGAGCTCGACCTGCACGACGTCGTCTTCGTCGGCCACTCGGTCAGCGCGATGATCGGCGTCCTCGCCGCCAACGCCGAGCCCGACCGCTTCTCCCGCCTCGTCCTCGTCGGCCCCTCCCCTCGCTATGTGAACGACGAGGGCTACGTCGGCGGCTTCAGCCGCGAGGACATCGAGGGCCTGCTCGAATCGATGGACAGCAACTACCTCGGCTGGTCGAGCCAGATGGCGCCGGTGATCATGGCCAACGCCGACCGCCCCGAGCTCGGCGAGGAGCTGACCAACAGCTTCTGCCGCACCGACCCCGAGATCGCCCGCAGCTTCGCCCGCGTCACCTTCCTCTCCGACAACCGCGCCGACCTGGCGCGCGTCGACGTCCCGGCCCTGGTCCTGCAGTGCTCCGACGACGCGATCGCCCCGGAGGAGGTCGGCCGCTACGTCGAGCGCGAGATGCCGCAAGGGCGGCTGGTAATGCTGGACGCGATCGGGCACTGCCCGAACCTCAGCGCCCCCGAGGAGACCGCCGCGGCGATCGAGGAGTTCCTGCGCGAATGAGGGTCGAGGAGGAGCTGCTCGAGGAGAGCGTCGAGGACCTCTTCGAGAACGCCCCCTGCGGCTACCTCTCGACCACGCCCGACGGGACCATCCTCCGGGTCAACCGGACGCTGGAGAGCTGGATCGGGTTCGAGCGCGAGGAGCTGGTCGGCAAGCGCCGGTTCGAGAGCCTGCTGGCGCCGGGCGGCCGCATCTACCACGAGACCCACTACGCGCCGCTGCTGCGGATGCAGGGGCAGGTGCGGGAGATCGCGCTGGAGCTGGTGCGCGCCGACGGCACCCGCCTGCCGGCGCTGGTCAACTCGGTGCTGGCGAAAGGGCCCGACGGGGAGGCAAAGCTGATCCGCACCACCGTCTTCGACGCCAGCGATCGGCGGCGCTACGAGGAGGAGTTGCTGCGGGCGCGCCGGCGCGAGCACGAGATCGCCCAGGAGCTGCAGAACAGCATGCTGGCGGGAGAGCTGCCGAGCGCGCCCGGGCTGGAGGTCGGCGCCTGCTACCGGCCCGCCGACAGCGCCCTCGACGTCGGCGGCGACTGGTTCGACGCCTTCTGGCTCGACGAGCGCCGGGTAGGCCTGGTGGTCGGCGACGTAGTCGGCCGCGGGATCGGGGCGGCGGCGACGATGGGTCAGCTGCGCAGCGCCACCCGCGCCCTCGCCTCGACGGAGCTGCGGCCCGGCCCCCTGCTCGAACGCCTCGACGCCTACTGCGCCCGCCACCGGGTCGGCGGCATGAGCACCGTCGTCTACGGCGAACTCGACCTCCGCTCCCGCGAGCTCCGCTTCGCCTGCGCCGGGCACCTGCCGCCGGTGCTCGTCCTCGGCTCCCAGCACGCCGAGCTCACCTGGGACGGCAGGTCGACCCCGCTCGACCTGCAGATGGCCGACGGCGTCTCGCGCCCGGAAGCCTGCCACCGCCTCGAGCCGGGCAGCCTGGTCCTCTTCTACACCGACGGTCTGGTCGAGCGCCGCCGCCAGGCGATCGACGTCGGCCTGCAGCGCCTGCTGGCCGAGGTCGAGGCAAACCGCGACGCACCGCCTCCCGCCCTCACCGCCAACCTGCTGCGCCTGCTAGACGCCGGCGAGCGTGACGACGACGCCTGCGCGATGGCAGTGTCGCTCGGAGGACCGGAACCGCCGGGTTGATCCGGGGGACTGCCTAGGCGGACGTTGCCGCCCGCTGAGGTCGCGCGTTGGAGTTTGAACACGCTATGGCGTGTTCAAAGTCCTCAGCGCACGTACTCGCAGCGTTGGGCGCCGTCCCGGGCGCGGCCGCCGATGCAGCGGTCCTCGTCGCCCCGCCCGTCGAGCCGGTCGGGCCCGCCGCGGCCGAGCAGGACGTCGGCGCCCGCGCTGCCGATGAGGATGTCGCGGCCGGTCGAGCCCTCGATCTTCTCGGTGCTGCCGGTGATCCGTCCGCCCACGCACCCGGGGGCGCCCGGGTCGACCACGTGGCCGCCGATCTGCGCCTTCACCACCGTGCCGTCGTTGCGAACCCGCGCAAAGGAGGCGCTGTCGAAGCGGCCGGGACCGCCGGCGAAGAGGTCGCCTTCGCAGGGCTGGCCGCCGATCAGCAGGTCGTCGCCGCCACCGCCGAGCATCGTCGCGGCGCCGCTCGGCCGTCGCGGATGGGCGGTGTTGACGCCGAAGAGCGCATCGTTGCCGCCGCCACCGGCGAGCCGGTCCGGGTCGGTGTCGTCGCCGCCGTAGAGGGTGTCGGCACCTTGCCCGCCGTGGAGCGAATCGCTTCCCGGCCCACCGTCAACGACGACCGAGACCCCGCGCGGCAGCGAGCGGTCGAAGGCAGCTGCGTCATCCCCCGCCCCGAGGGAGACGTGGATCGAGCTCACTCCCGGCCCCCCGATCTGCACCGAGTCCCCCAGACCGGAGACCAGGTATTGACGGTCCCGGAAGGCAACCTCGATCGCCTCGGGCCCGTCGCCGCCGCTGATTACCAGGTTCGAAGCTCCCGGCAGGCCCTTGCGCAGCTTGACCCCGGGTTCCTCCCCCGGCTCGAAGGTGAGGACGCTCTCGATCCGGACCAGCCGGTTCCGCCCGATCCCGCTGGGGGCCGCGTCGAAGTCGCCCTGGCCACCGTCCATGAAGTCGTCGCCCATGCCGCCGTCGACGATGTCGCGCCTCCCTGGCCCGCCGCGGACCACGTCGTTCCCGCTGTCGCCGTGGACTACATCGTTGCCGGAGCCGCCGTCGACTTCGTCGGACCCACGCCCGCCGAAGACGCGGTCGGCGTCTTTCTTGCCGTCGAGCGTGTCCTTGCCGCGACCGCCCTTGATCACGTCGCGGCCGTAGCCGCCGCAGATCACATCGTTGCCGCCGCCGCCGGAGACCTCGTTCGGGCCGCGGCCGGCGACGATCACGTCGTGCCCCCGGGTGCCGTGGATGAGGCGGTCGTTGGAGGCGATCGTCGCCTTGCGCCCGCCACACCACGGCCGCGTCGCCTCCAGGGAGGTGGCGAAGGCCAGGCCGATCGCGATCGCGATGGCGAAGAGCGCAAACGAGACCGCTGCCGCGGCACGCGACATAACCCGGAACCTCCTCCCTGCTTGCCCCCCGCGAAGACCCTGCGGGCTTTGTCCCTCACTACCCGCTCTGGGCTTCAGAAACGCACGGTTAGCCCTTGCGGCTCGCCATCCGCTCCAGCTGCTTGCCAAGCGCCCGCTCGACCTCGTCGGAGAGCGTCATCCGGTGCAGCGCCGCCAGCGCCTGCAGCGAGAGCGGCCGCATCCGGTCTAGCGCCTCGCGCACCTGCGGCCAGCGCTCCTCCGGATAGCCCTCGCGTTCGAACGGCTTCCAGACGTCCTCGAGGAAGAGACGCACGAACTCCTGGGAGATCGACTTGCAGCGGCTGCGGACCTTGTCGATCACGGTCAGCGCGTGATCGAGGGAGACGCCGGTGGCGACGATGCCCTCGGCGGCGTCCAGCAGCGAGGGATAGGGCGCCTCGTAGCGGTCCTCCTCGACGGCGATCAGGGCCCCCGAGGAGACCACCCGCTTGAGCGCGTCGTCGATGCCCTCGCCGAAGCGCTCGGCCAGCTCCGCGCGGGTGAAGGTGCCGGGCTGCTCGCCGTCGAAGCCGTCGAGGGCGCGCCGGAAGGAGAGGAACTGCTCGGCGGCGCCGTCCTGGCCCAGCAGCCGCTCGATCCCCTTCAGGTTGAAGCCGTCGGCCTGCAGCTCCTGGATCATCCGCAGCCGCGCCAGGTGCTCGGGCCCGTAGTAGCCGACCCGATCGCGCACCTCCGGCGCCGGCAGCAGCCCCCGCGCCCGGTGGGAGCGGATGTTGCGGACCGTCATCCCGGTCTCGGCGGCAAGCTCTTCGATCGTCAGGTGGTTTTCGTGCGGGTTCTTGGCCTCGGGCACGGCGAAGAAGCTACCACTGTGTGACGTTTCGCTCTTTGACGTGACGGCATTTGGTGTTACCTTGAATCAGGTCATGTCACCGAAGCTCGCCATCCGCCCTCGCATTCGCCCTCGTCTGGGCTTCCTCGAGGCGGCGGCGACGCCCCACGGCCTCGACTCCTACCTCGAACAGGTTGACCCGCTGCTGGTCACCGGAGAGTGCCGCGCCGAGGTCGTCGCCGTCGAGCGCGGGACCGAGGAGAGCGCGACGCTGACGCTGCGCCCCAACCGTGCCTGGCAGGGCTTCCGCGCCGGCCAGTTCGTCAACGTCACGGTCGAGATCGACGGCGTCCGCCACGGGCGCTGCTACTCCCCCGCCTGCGCCGAGGGCCGCGGCGCGACCCTGGAGATCACCGTCAAGCGCCACCCCGAGGGCCGCGTCTCCAACTTCCTCGTCGACCGCGCCGCGCCTGGCCTGGTCGTCGGTCTCTCGCAGGCCGAAGGCGACTTCCAGCTGCCGGACCCGCGCCCCGACTCGATCCTGCTCGTCGGCGGGGGCAGCGGCATTACCCCGCTGATGGCAATCCTCCGCACCCTCCTCGGCGAGGGCTTCGACGGCCCGATCGCGCTGCTCCACTACGCGCCGGACTCCGAGCGGGCGATCTACCGCGAGGAGCTCGAGCGCCTCGCCGCCGCCCACCCGAACTTCACCCTCGCCCGCTCCTACACCCGCGCCCCCGGCACGGGCGAGCTCGACGGCCACTTCAGCCCGCTGCACCTCCCCCAGTCCGACCCCGACTTCACCGCAGCCGAGACCTTCGCCTGCGGCCCGCCCGCTCTGCTCGACGCCGTCCGCGGCACCTGGGCCAACGGGCTCGAGCACCGCCTCCACGTCGAGAGCTTCGTCCCGCCCACCTTCCTCCCCGTCGGCGCGGCCGGCGAGGGGCAGGTCCGCTTCGCCGACTCCGAGATTGAGGTCGCCAACAGCGGCGCCTCCCTGCTCGAGCAGGCCGAGGCCGCCGGCCTGAGTCCGGAATATGGCTGCCGGATGGGGATCTGCCACACCTGCACCTGCCGCAAGCGCGCCGGCACCCACAAGAACCTCCTCACCGGCGAGGTCTCCTCCGCGCCCGACGAGGAGATCCAGCTCTGCGTCTCAGCCGCCCTCGGCGACCTCACCGTCGAGCTTTGAACTCTTACGAAAGGCATAGATGACCACTGCACTTCCCACCGCTCCCCCGCCGCCGCCCTCGCTCACCGCGGTCGACGGCCTCACCACCAACCCCTACGGCCTAACCCCCGCGCAGTTCGAGTCCCTCGGCACCGAGCTCAACGCGATCCGCCAGCGCGTCCTCGCCGACCGCGGCCAGCGCGACGCCGACTACATCCGCGGCGTCATCCGGGCCCAGCGCGGGCTCGAGGTCGCCGGCCGCGGCCTGCTCTGGGCCGGCGTCTTCCCGCCCGCCTGGCTCGCCGGCACCGCCGCCCTCTCGCTCTCCAAGATCCTCGACAACATGGAGATCGGC